>VMHT01020209.1_pt1 | contig 83376 bp, 83 predicted proteins | sample 4693611 | NCBI WGS metagenome assembly VMHT01 (sample SAMN12280063, study PRJNA550983) | marine metagenome | isolation source: seawater sampled from same location over 5 years 0.02-0.2 micron viral filtrate | place: USA: collected off the coast of southern California halfway between the port... ...
TAATGGTTATTTATTGTACTTAGACTTGCGGAGTCTGGATATGCCTGTTGTGTTGTCAGCGTCTTTGTACTTAGCGGCACCATGTGCTATGCCTTGTTTAAATCCTTGTGGTGTACCTAAAACACCTGTATTTTTAGGAGCAGGGCCGCCTTTGAATGCATTCTGGTTACCTGCTTGGGCACCTCTACTTCTTGTTGGTAGGTCAGTAGTTGGTTCCAGTTCATATGCCTTTCTTGCTTGTGACTTATTAGGTTCGGATTTTTTATCTTTATCTCTGATATTAAACCCTTGTTTTTTAAATGCCATTCTTATGGCTTTTGCTTGATTTTGTTGGGCAGTACTAAAGTAAAATGTTTGGGCATCAATGGTTGCTCGATTGGCATCTAAACCTAAGTAATCTGGGTGTCTCTGACCGCTATTTGCTATAGTAATATCGTCTTCGATTTCTTTTTGTAAATCGAGGGCTATATTCATACTTTCTGTTATAATTTCATGTATTTTCATTTCTTTGTCCTCGAGGCCCAATAATCTGCAATTCTTTTTATGCCGCCTGCACGTTTTTTATCTGGTTGTACACTTGGTGGAGAAACACGTCTGATAACATCTTTCTTTTCAGCACTGTTAGTATACTTTCTATATTTATACATTTTATTAAACGTTATTAATAACTCGCTGGTTCTACCTGTGCTTTTACCCAGCCTACTCATTTCTTGACCTATTTGATGTAACAGTAATGACTTCTGGATGTCTTTTAAACGTTTCCATTCCAATGCCATTCTACGCCAACGTTTATATCTGCCGTCATTGATATCTAATTGTGCTTCTAATCTAAACAAGTATGATTGTGCTTCACTTGGATCTGCTTTGCCTATAACAATCTTTCTTAAAAATTCAATGTGCTTTCTATCCTGAAATGATAATCTATTTAAAAATGCTTTACTTGGTATTTCATTACGCATTTTTACATAGTCATTGCTTGGATTTTTTATCTGGTATGCTAACATGTAAATGTCAGTTGCATGTGTTCTAAATAAGGAATATGTTGAGTACTGTGTTGATGCTCTTGCATAGTCTCTGGCATATCCGGATTGCTTATTGTCTGAGGAAAATATAAACAGCGATATGGTGTTTAAGTATAATAAGTTTGCTATGTCTTTGCCATCAAGAGTACTAAACTTACGAGTGCCTCTAAACAAACGTGCTTCGGATAATTCTTGATCTATAAGTTGGAAATCCATATTATGCACCAGGCTTTCCTGATCCAAAGTTTAGTCTGCTAAACTCTAACCTATCAACAAGTTTTAGTGCATTGCCTACTCTGTCGACAGCAACAAAACCTTCTTCACTGGTTACTTCATATCCATCGCCAGTTTCAACAAATGTATCCATTTGACGTATTTGTTCTAACTTCTTAACAATAATGACTTTAGACTCAATTAACTTCAAGTACAAATCATACACTGCAACAATACCTGGTACATGCTCTTTGATAAATTTAACACCTTGTACAAGTTTTTCTGTCATTTCGTCTTGCTTTGCTTGAGTCTTGTAACCGTCTATTTTCTTTTGCATAAAATTTATGTACTTTTGTACAAAACCTTTTGCAAACACAGTTGGATTATCAAACGCTCCTGCTCTGATGTTATTGTTCACATGTGCTTTGAGCTGTTGTAAAAATTCTTTACCTATTAGATCGTTGCCTTTCTCTAACCAAGCAAATGTTTCAGCGTCAATGCTTTTTAAATATGTAGCCGCTTCTTGTATTGAGTTTTTCATAGCAACACTTTCTTCTTTGGTCATAGTGACTGTGCCGCTTAAATCTTTTATTAGTGCATCTCTGTGCCACACACTTGGTGTTTGCCCTAACACACTGCTGTCAAAACCAAACTTTGCTGACGTATCTGCCAGTGTTGGACCACCTGCATATTCTGTGTGCCACACAATTCCCATTTCAGCACTGCTGATTTGTCCTGCTAACTCTGAGTTTGAAGGTACAGTATAAACAATGGTATTTGGTTTGAACGCAATTACTTCATCACCGTCTATGGTTGTTTTCATTAAGTCTTCTTTGGTGAACAACATATCGCCTTGTGCAACTGTGTTCCATGTTAATTTACTTAAATGTGTTAATGCACTGATTAACTTTTGCTGTAAGCCTTCTGCAGGGTGATTTTCTTTGATATCTGCTACTGTGAAATTCATTTTAGGCTTACGTGCAAACACACCTTTGGTGCCTACAAAGAATTTACCACTTTGCGGATCTCTGCCTGCTATAATGGCAGGAGCACCGTCCCACTTGGTTGTCATACTTACTGGTGCTTTTGTGTTGCCTTCAAGCATTTCATGTAAACTGTACAAGTAGTCTACTGCTTCCTTGGCGCCTTTATAGCCTTTGTTAAAAATATTATCTTCGAGATGTTCGAGGTGAGTGTTTTTACCTTCTGCTTCTTGTAGTGCAGACTCTGTGAGTATGCCTGTAACAAGTGGTTTAGAAAGTTCTACAAATTTCATTACTTAATACCTGCTAACAGTTTTAGTTCTTCTAATTCTTTGCTTTGCATTAAGTTACTTTTGCCTGTGGCTAACCAAGCAACTACTAACTGTTTTACATCAAAGCCTTGGTCGCGATATTTCATTATGCTTCTTCCTGCAAGTGCATACTGATCTTTGTTTAGTTTTCCAGCCTTAATAGCCTGTTGTATTTTAGCAGTTTTATCAGCCGGTAATACGTTAGTTGCAGGAGTTTGACTTTGTTGTCTCAAACGTCCTTTAAGCATACCAATTTGCTTGTCAAGTTCTGGTTTCTGTGATTGGTCGTATTTTTTATCTGGTGTTGGTGCTACTTTATCAGCAACCCAATCCACTGCGTCTGAGCCGCCTTTCTTTAATTTATTGAGTCTATCTGCTGTACTGCTAACTGATTTCTTTATGCGATCAGTTACACTGGCTTTAGGTTCACCTACTTTTCTATCTTTACCGAGAATGGCTTGACCAATTTTTGATTTAAAATCAAATCGCTCATCGTCCATACCTTTACGAGCATACCCTGATTTGAAGGTATCCCAGGCTTGTCTACGTAGAGTCTGTTGTGTTTTAGGTTTCTTTGTTTTGGCCATCAGTTTTCCCTTGTGATTCTTTAATCACTTTCTTTATACCTCGGGAGAACTTATTAGCATCTTTACCACGTATGCTGTTAATTAATCTATTTGTTAGATCTTTAGCAATTTTTTCATCGTAGTTTTTTTCTATCTGCTCAATAAGATTGATTGCACTGTTAATAACATGCTCGCCTCTATTCTCAACCACAAAATCTTTATTCCTGTCTACAGAAATGCTGTTGAGTTCCTCTAAAATGCTACGTGACCTACGCATATCAATTCCCTTATTATATAGTACTACGAGTATTTATCACTTTTTGTTCTTTAAGAAGTCCATCAACTGCAAACTATCAGACACTGTGCCTTGTGCATCATCTGTTTCTGCTTTTATACTGCTTGAACGTTTCAGTGAATCCATTAAACTGTTTGTTGTTACTGTCATTGCATCTTCGTCATCTTCGCTGAGATCTTCAATACGCAATGTATCTGGGTCAAATTTTAAATCTACTTTACTTCCTACACCACTACTTGAACGTGTTTTCATAAACTGTATTTGATATCTACCACGTTCACGCATAGCATTACTTGTAAAGATACCAACAACATTATCTGCTGTATTAATCTTACTAATACCACCTGCAATGTGACTGTGGTCAAATTCTATTTCTTCTACAGCACTTCTGCCTAACTGAGAAGCAGTTACTAACAACATATTACGTTCCATTGCAAGGTTACGTAATTCTTCTGATATGTATTTGTCTTTAACAAACAAGTTTTCTGCAGATATCTTTGCACTAATAGGCATCATTAAGTCCAAGTAATCAACTAACAATGCATCTACCTTTACACCTGATTGTATTTCATACTCTCGTAAAAACGCTCTTATATCATTACAATTAACACCACTTGGCATTTGTTTTACTCTAAACTTACCTGCGCCTTTACCTTTCATAACTACTTTTAAATGCACATCATCCATGTTACGCATGATTTCTTTAGCGGCGTACCCGCTAACCATACCATCGAGCCTCATACTAATAAGTTGTTCACTGAGTTCTAAACTGATGTAAACAACATTAAGTCCTGCTAAACTCCAGTTTACACCAAAGTTTTGTAAGAATAAACTTTTACCTGCTCCTGAGCCTCCTGCGAAAATTGTTATTTCGCCTCTGTTCAGTCCACCGTAAAGTTTCTGATCTATTCCTTTCCAGCCTGTGCTTACGGCGCCTGCCTGTGCTTTTATCCATTCTAATCGCTCTTTTGGGTTATCAAAGTAATCTAAACCTAAATCTTTTACTAAGCCTGTCTGTACAGCATCTTTGATCTTTTGTTCTACTGTGCCATAATCTTTTGCTTCAAGCAAATCAGTACTTTCGATGATTGCTTTTTCAAGTGCTTTATGCCTACAAAAAGTTTCAAACTCATCCATAAACCAATTATGATGATCTGGTGTTACATTTTCGATCAGTTCAAACTTAACTGGACTAATAGCATTAACTTGTTCTAATGTAGGAACAGCATTATGATTAGTTGCATGACTAATCATTAATTCTACTGCCGCTTTATACTTTAAATTAAAGTGATCAGGGTGTACAATGTTTTGACATCTTGCAAACAAATCTCCATCGCTTAATAAAAACTTAATAAAAAGTTCTTGTACATCATCTGTATATTGTTTAATGTCTGTCATTCTACTGGTGCCTCTGCTCGTTCATTAATTAAATTTACCCAATTACGTCTCAGTATAATGTTTTTTTCGATCTCATCAGCAAATAATTGCTGTGCTTCTGCTGTATAACTCATACCTAAATCAGTTTTAGTAATGTAGTCTAAAATCTCTACAATGTGATAACGTGTTTTAATTAACCCTTCAAAAGTTTTATTATGGCAAGATTCTCTGCCAACAATCTTATTTGCATCATCGAGCCCACGCAACAACGGATCGCCTGTTAATGTAGCAGTCTTTGATGCTGACAAGAAACAAAAATTATCTAAGTAGCCTGATCTATATCTCAATGTGTGTTCAAGCAAAATAATATTTTTTAAGAACTCCTGATATACAGTACTTGGAGTATAGAGAGTTTCTCTTAATACGTCTATGTTTTTTACTTTATCAGTAATAAGTTTTTGGACATCTTTTGATAAGTCCTTGATAGAAATAACCTCACCATCTTTGCATAGTATAATACTGTTATCAGGTTGTACAAAAATCACAATACCATACGTTTCTTCGTGTAGTTCGATAACATGTGGATCTGGTAATTCAATTAAAAAATACCAACTTAGTCTTTCTTCATGTTGATACTCTGGTGAGTTTACTAAGAAGTTTAACACATCTCTGAACACTTGTTGTATACTACAACCAGGAATACTCATGTTCCTAATTCTGCCATTTTTTGTTTTGCCAATTTTAATCAATTGTGGCCAGGCATACGGACATAGTTTTCTTTTTTCGTTTGTGTGCTTATCTCTGATTGTTGCAAAGTCCTGATTGCCTGATGTGGCGCTCGAACCATGAACATAAAATTTTATTTGTGGGTCCATTATATTTTTCCTGTGTCTGTATTTATAAGTTTGGCTTTTACCTGAGCTTTTATTTTGTTTCCTGTTGCACTGTGCATGATGCTGTATACTGTGGCAAGACGACCATATTTACTAACTGCGTCAGCGGCGTCTTTACAATCTACATGCCATTGCGGAAAACTTACTTCCCAACCAAGTGCTAATGCTTGATCAATTAATTCTATGCCTGCTTTGTCTCTATCAGGGCATACTATTACCCTAAGTCCTAATTTATCTATAAGATGTGCCTGCTCTGGTGTAATAGTGTTACCCATAATGCTAACACCATCTACTAATATTGCATCAATTACACCCTCTGTGATAATCACTATGTCTCTGTCTGTGTCTACAAATTTGTCTATATTAAACACATACCCTGGTTGTAATTTTTGTAGATACTTTGGAGTTTCTTTATTAGGTGGTGCTACGTGCCTTCCTGTCCAGCCCACTAATTTATTATCGTACAAGAAAGGTATCATTACTCTTTTTCTGTTTGCAAAGTCTTTGAAATGCATTAACGGATATAAATCTAAAATACCTCTACTGATTGCATATTGTTTTAGTTCGTTTACATCACTTAAATTTTCTATTAGTTCAGTGCCTTCCGGTAACTCATACTCTTCAAATTTTGCAATATTGTAAACATAATTATTTAGATCTACATCCTCGAAGTCATCACTGAACTTCATTAGTTCAATTTGAGTATCATGTATTGCTTTTCTATCAGCACCTAATTTTTCTGCAAGTTCTTTATACTTTTTACCTAAGTAAGGACTCGGACTCCAGCCTGTAGTAAAGTTGCAATTAAAACAATGGAAACTTATCTTAGAACCGTTGGTGTTTAAACCACCACGTTTACGTTTATCACTACACATAGGACAATCCATGGTAATCCAACCACTTGGAGTCTTTGTAGTTTTTAACGGTAAATGGTCGAGTAATAAACTATGTACTGAGCCAACAACTGTTTCTAACATCTATATATTATACACTATCCTTTTACAAGTGTCAAGTATAATTAGTTTCTCAGTTGTATTTTTTCTAAGGTTCCTGAAGTAGGCTTAGATACTAATCTTACCCAGTTGCAGTTAGTTTGGAAAGTTTCTGTGACCACGTTTGCATCAGGCTTTTTATATGTGTCTGCGCCTAACCCTAACTTGGTTACACTGTCGCCGGAAATACCAAAATGCATTCCTGCAAGTTGCAATTGATATGTTTTGGTGTTTGCTATTTCGGACTCAGTGCTTATAACACTTGCTACAACATTTGCATTTGTGTTAGCACCGTTGTTTATTAAATTTGCAACGTCTAATAATGTGGTTGCACCTACAAAAGATATCGTTTCTGTTCTATTGTCTGTGTCAATCTTTTCATAGTCAACAATGGTCATAGATGTTAATCCTAACGAAGTAACTCTGCCTGTGCTGGTTTGTATGTTGCTGTCAGTAACAATAACATTGCCCTTTACCAAATACTTGTCACTGATGTCTATTGTTTTAACTGTGTACCAATCAAAACTATCATCTTCTGTTGAAGGTGTAGCAGTTAAACTACTTGCTTGTAATTGAACTTGACCAGTGTACTGCTGAGGATATATTGCCACTGTGTGTTGTGCATTGGTAAAGTTTCTGTCTAAGTTACCATACATAGCACTTGATACAAAAACATTTGATGCATCACCAGTAGATGTATTCTGCGTTTGGAAAAATGTTTTATCTTCCTGAGTAGGCACAGGTTGTACACCAACTTGGTCTGTGACTTCAATGTCAAAACGTAAAGAATTATTTTGGTCTGTGTACACAGGTCTGTCAGTTAACTCATCAACCGAACGTGTGATGAATACTTGATATAAACCTGGATCTATTTGAGCAAGATCTCCTTCACTAAGGACCAACTTAACCTTTCCAACTTCACTGGTGTCTTCGAGGATTCGTGTAATCAATCTCTTCTTGGTAGAAGGATTTACTAAGTATGCTCTCAGTGTTTCAGAAAATACATTTTGTAATTTTCTATCTCTATTTCTTATCTGGAAATAAATATCATTAGTTACGCCCTTGTGGGCTTTTAAGTTTCTATTGTTCATTGGTCTGTTATCCACATATAAATCTCCTGCCATTATGACAAGATCTACTACATTTTCGTACAAATAAAGTCTATTGTCGCCGTTACTCATACATGTATTTATCAGTCGAGTGATAAATATCTTAGATGGTAGAAGCAAATGAATACTCCAACTTTGAGTTCCTAACTGGTATAACGTACGGTGGCAGAGAATATGTCGGCATAGTAGTTAATCAAGATGGTCAAATCCTCACATTTTACGATGTAGAGCAGATTCCAACACCAGAAATAAAGAGAAATTTTTTAGAACTTGGCGAAATATGGTGGTGGGAAAGTAATAGACAATTACCAATTGATGTATTCTTACATTACGAAATGAAAGCATTCATGCCTTATCTAAGAACATTTGTAATGAAGGACGTGGAAATATTATTTGGTCCTGTGACCAGTTTGCAAAATTTACTAAAGAAAAGAATTAAACGAAGAACAATTCAACTTATCAAGAAGACTTAGCAGTCTCAACAATCAAATTCAACTGTACCGCAATAGTTAATGCATAAGCAATAGCATGACTCTTCTTAAAGAAGTATGTATCATCAGTTGGTCTCAACCATACATCCGATTCAATCTCTGCCCAACTCTTACCAACCAAATGTTTCTTACCTGGTCTAATAATTGCAAGTATCATTGCTAATTGCTCTACTGATTGCGGCTTATATTCTGCTACTAATTTTGCATAGTTATTAATATGGAATAGTTGCTCTACTATATCGCTATGTAGCAATAATTCCCACATAGGTTCTTTGCTGAGTAGTTGATTTAAGTGTGCTTCAGATTTAATATCTGTATACACACTATTGTTCAGTACATCAAGTTTAAACCAACCATCTTCTTCTGCTGTTTTGTGATCTATGTTGCTGAAGTTTTCAATTGGTTTGAATGGAATATTTTGTAAGTAGACGCCAGTGTTGTGCTTAGTAAATTTACCATCTTTAACAATACTTGCAGGTATATGCTTGATAAACTTTAACAGTTCATCACGATTAGGCATATCAATGTCTACATCAAAATCAATCTTCATAATGATTATTATAACACCTATTCATTTAATGTCAAGTAATCAGTAGTGGTGTATATTTCTATATTACCATCTGTTGCAGTTGTTTCGCCAAACACAACAACATCAACATAACCATCGCTGTTCATATCGTGTAGATAACCTTGTGCATTGTCCTGTACACCACTGTGACCCGGCATTGGCTCTTCAGCGTTTTCATACATTACAAACTTACTGCCGTTGTTTAAATACACCATTGGCTTACCACCAAATTGTCGCTCACCTCTACTGAACTCTGATATAACCACATCACTTAATCCGTCGTTGTTAATATCTCCGCATTCAAAGAAGTTTGCATTGTATTGATTAATTTCATTTACAAATGCATCTTCACGTTGTACTAATTTATTATCTACAATATCAAACACTAATAAGAATCTATGGTCGTCCATATCGTCAACATCATACGTTCCGCCTTCGTACACTTCTACTGTAGGCTTCCATCCATCAAACATAGCAATAACAGAAGAGTCGTCCATAACACACATCTGGCTGGCCGCAATACCTAAATACTGCTCGCCATTAACCAACATCACATCCATTGGACCAACATCACCATTCCAATTGGTAACTGTGATAATAAACTCTGCTGGTGTTAAATAACTATCATCCATTGCCCAGTCTTCGTATTCTGTAAACAAACCAATACCACATGCTGGTGGTGTGTCATTACTTGTGAAAATACAAGTTGTACCAACAATCGAATCTGTACCAACAGTTTGAAAATCTGTTGACCAATGACTTGCTGGTTGATTTATTCCCACAGGATATTCTTGTGTAGTAGATACCCATTCATTGTTTACTAATCTGTATGCCTGAAATTGGTCGCCACAATAGCCTCCAAACAATGCATCATCATATCCTTGATCGTTTGGCCTCGATTGTACTGCATGTCCCCAACAAGGTTGTCCAAACACACTGATGTCATATGTGTAATTTGCATTACTTAATAACACTGTTGGTTGAGCATCATACACTGACTCATTGTTTCTACCATCTTCCCAATTGGTTGCAAATGCATAATCATCTACACCATCGTTATTAAAGTCACCTACAGCATATTTTCTACTTGCACCACTGATGCTTGGGTAACTCTCACCAAACACATCATAGTTCTCTACAGTAAATCCGCCAATGCCGTCACTAACCTGTGCAACAAGTATATTAGGTGTAGCAGTAGTCTTCTCTGAATTAGTTGCTAAGTCGCACCAATAGACAACAATAAAGTCTGTGTACTCGTCATCATTTAACTTTGTGGGTATTGCAAACTGTATGCTTGGCTCTAACGTTGTATCAGCAGTACACACATTGCTGTAATATGTATCTGGATCATATGCTACAAGTGGTTCAGCATTGTATAATGGTGTTGGAGTTGAGGGTGGTGTAGGTGGTGTGAGTGGTTGTAACCCAACTGCTGGAGATGTCCCACTACCGCCACATGCGGTCAAGAACAATAAACTAATACCTACACTGACTTTGCTAAAATTCATGAATATCCTACCTTTCGTAAATTATTAGTGTATATTATAGCAAATTGTGTGTGTTTGTCAACCTGTTTTACTAATCAACTATGCCGCCTTTACTGCTGTAAAGAGCTTCATATATGGAAATAGATAATTCATAGTGTCCACGTTTTGTGAGTATAGATGTAGGTGTTATTATTTTATCTCGATCTTCGGGCTCGAAATCGTCAATCCATCTATTAATGTTCAAACCGTTGTGATCTGTTTCAGCCATTAGCTCGTTGTCATCTAAAGGACATATATGTGCTGATGCAATTATAAACAATGCAGGTACGCCTACTGATTGCAACATCCTAACACATTGAAAATGTCTATTATAAAAAGTGCTGTTGAAATTCCACAAGCAATCTCGATTATCCCAAACTGCATTTTCATATGCTTGATGTAATTCTTGGTCTATAACATGATGTTGTTGGTCAGCATGTTCAGGTCTCCATTTTGTAAACACTGCCATCTTAGAATCATTAAGTATGCCGAGCTCTTCCTTAAAGTCAAAGTTCTTTTGTTCTTTAACACTTAATTCGTTATAGTCGTTTGATCTCTCTATGCTGTAAAAATGCTTATGCCACATATTACCATATTGCACAATAACCATATCAGACTTTTCTATTTGGTGTGTTCGAACTTCTTGGGCAATGGTATCCCAAATATATTCATTTGAAGTGCTATCTGTAACTCTGTTGTCTAAATTTTTGCTCACAGAGGTTGCTAATAGCTCTGGCCAAGATGTTTCATCCTCGTTGTGGGCACGTGAGAATTCGGAACCAAATGCAATAAGTTTATTTGGCATTAAATTTCTTTCCCTTTGAACTCTTCTGCTAATGGAAATATCTCTGCTATAACATCTGCTACAGCATGAGCAATATCCATATGCTCTTGTTGTGTGCCATTAGCACCACGTAATTCAATATAATGAATCCAACTACGCAACGTACCGTTAACGTACAGCCTGCTTAACGTGTTTCCTTCTGGTAGTACTGCTCTTGCCTGCTCTTTGGCAATACCGTTGCTTACAGCGAAGTTATAAGCGTCTGTGGCGGCTTTAATAACATCTCTTTGTCTGTCTTCCCACTGAGCTTGTAGTATTGTATCATCAGTAGTAATACTGTTCTGTCTGTTCTTAGGATCTTGTAAACGTGCTTCACGTATTTCAAAGTCCAAGTCCTTTGTCGGGTCAGCATAACGTTGACTAAACTCTTGGAAACTAAAACTTCTATGACGTAACAGTTGCCTTGCTATGTCTCTGGTTGTTTCTACTTCTAAACAAACGCTCACCATTTCGAGCGGCGACCAATGTTTGTGTTTCATCAAATACTTCACAAGTTTTTCATTTGTTTCTGTATTGTTTTGATTACTTGGGTTACTTACTCTGGCACAATATGCCACTAAGTCTAATGCTGACTCTTCGTACATAGGTGCTTGTGAGTGACTAATTAGTTTTACTTTCATTACAATCCTTAATTTAGTTGCTACTATTTATTTAAATTTGTGCTGTTTCACATGCATTGCGGATTTCAGTAACCTCTGCAGGATTCTTTGTAAACACTTTAAGCCAAAACTGAGAATCGATAATGTGTTGTATCATTTTAATTTGCTCATCGCTTAATCGTGTTAACACTTCGGAGCCAGTCTCACTAAGATACAATACCCAAGGACTTACTTTGCCTGATCTAATATCATATACAAATCTTGCAGGACTAACTACAGTAAAATATTCTTGCCAATCGCATTCATGTTCTTCAGACCATTTAGCAAAATGTATAATACTTCTTTCTAACCCTTTCATACCGGGCTCTTTTTTAACATACTCTAATAGCCAATCATCATATACAGCATCCTTACTCCAGTCCGCTAACTTCTTACCATTCTTAATTAGCCACTCCGCAAATGTTTCAGGCGACAAGTATTCATTGCGAATACAACTTCTACCAAACTTGGTAAAGCCTTCATAGTATTGACTGCGAATAAAGTCTTCTTGACTTTTTGGTTTGCTGGTTGCAGTATTGATTTCATAGAACATCTGGAATACACGGTATCCTAATCTAACATGTGTCATATCTTTGTCTGCCCAACGCCTTTTGCGTGGACACATATGAGCGGCTAAAGTTCTATCACTACGAAAACTTTTGTCGCACCATTTACAAACTTGATCACTTACCGAAGATGTCTTTGATTGTTTTGTCATCGTACCCATAATCTTTTGCTAAGTCTTTTAATTCTTGTTTTGTGTTCATACTCAATACCATTTCTATTTCATCTGCTTTTAGATGTGGTAATAAGTCTGCTATAAATTGCTGAGACTTGTTTTTCTTTTTCTTTTGTGTAGGTGGTTTAATATACGGATGGAATTCTACTTTGCCTGAACCACATGCACTTAATAACAGCCATTGTAATTCTGGATGTTTGTTAATTGAATAAAAGTCTTGGTTAAACAACTCATTGACCATAAAGATATACTGTGGTGCATTCTTACCTTGCACACTACTCGCATATCTCAACATCATCCACAGTCCTAAAGACTTACGTTGTTCAATTGTTAAGTTGTTATAAAAATTCTTGTCTCTTTTATCAATTGCATGTAGTACTGTTTTAAGTGGTAGTTTAGGCTCCTTTGCCATTACATTAAATCTCCAACCTCAATATTACAAATTTTGTTTTGCTCTTTTACAAAGTATGCACACCGTGGCTTGTCTTTGCTTTCTAAAGGAACAGCCAACATGTGGCCATGCTTTAGTTTAGGAAAAAACCATTTTACGTCTTGATAGATATTTGTAATAGTAATATCATAACAGTCTGGTATTTTAGTACTTAGTGGATTGGTTGCTAATGCTTTAAATCCTCTATTGTTTAAACTTGTTAATGGAATAACTTCTACTCCACCATAGTCATCGTCACAGATTAATATACTCCAATCCATTGGCATCTGTATAGATGAATTTCCTATTTGCAAACATATTGCAGGAGCATGGAAACTCTCTAAAAATATCAATGGCAGGAAGTAAAAGTCTATCTCGTCTTTGTCTGATGCATCAAGTACACAATATCGCATGTCCTCAACTTCATCAGGAACCGTATTGAGATCAAATGGCTCGTTTTCTATCGTTAATATTTTCATAGTTTTCCTTATTTGTATTCAACTTTCGTCATAGTGTGTCTGAATTCTTTTTCTTTGTAAAACACTTTACGTTTAGTTAAATGTCTTTTACTATACTTTAGATTGCTTGATATGTCAATCACATTTACGTAATCTTTGTCCTCTGCCTTACGAATACCTCTACCGATACTCTGTATGACACGAACAAAACTTTTTCCTGGTTCCAACATAATCAAATTAAATATTCGAGGTATGTTGATACCTACTGCCGCTACACCGTATGTAGCAACAATGACCTTGTTATCCATTTCTGATATTTCATCATACTCGGATTGTCTGTCTTTGACTTTCATACCACCACTAACAAATGCCCATTCAGGATTCATCTCTGAAAATATATTTCCTGTGGCAATTCTATCTATGAGAACAAGTGTGTTACCTTGTTGTGCCATTTGGTTAATTATCTGCGATAGATGTTTTAGTCTTGTTTCGTCTGTGGTAAGCCATTTAAGTTCTTGTGCATATCCATTGAACCCAAGTGGACCATCTTGCATCTGCAAAATACTAATGTCCAAGTCAGCCAATACACCCATGTCTTGTAACTCTTTACTGCTTAGGCTACCTGTAACAGGTCCTAATGCACAGGTACATGCTACTGCTTCGTGTTCGTCTTGCGGTATAGTACCTGTTAGTCCCCAACGTATAGGAACATTTTTAAACATACCACTCAACTGGTCACGCAATACATCTGCTTTTGCTTTGTGTACTTCGTCAACCATTACACACACAACTTGATCGAGGAATACATCTAAGTCAACTTCGGCTTCGCCTGCCTTTGTTTTCTTTTCCAGTACTGCAAGACTTTGCCATGTGCATATAGTATGAGTCTTGTCATATTCTTTTCTGTCGCCATAAAGAACACCAACGTCCATACCTAAATTTTTGTAATCTTTTTCTGTCTGCACAACAAGATCTTTGTTTGGCACAATTACTATAGTCCTGCCAAAGTCCTCACAACGATGACTGAGCACTGCTGTGATAAGTGTTTTACCGGCTCCTGTTGCCACTTCCTGTAAACACTGAGGATTATCAAGGAATCGATTAATAACTTCTACTTGATAGTCTCTTAAAATAATAGGTAACCCTGCGGCAGGATGTCTGGGAGGCCATGCAGTATCTTCATAACTGTTTGCCTCAACAGGGTTAAATTTGAAATCCCATGTTTGCCTTTGATCATCAACCTCTACATCATAACCTGCCGCGGTTACAATTGGTAGTAGAGTGTCGAGTAAATTCAAATAGGATCGGCCGCCAATGTCGCAAAATCTAACGCAACCATCCCAGCGGCCTAATTTGTATGCTGGCATATGGTATGCATAAGGTAAAAAGAATTTTACCGAATCAGAAATCTTACGCCTTGTCTTTACATCGAGTCCAACGAACTTGATGTTTACTTCGTCTCTAATTTCTAAAACTGTTTTATGCATACTAATATATACCTTAGTTTGATGAGATTGTCAAGAAGTATTTTCTACCACCAGCACCATAGCCTGGTGTTACTTCAAACTCATTATCAAATACATCGCGAACAGTAAACGATACTGTGGCTTTTGCAAACTGTCTGCTGAACACAAAATCAAGTGTGCTTAGGTCATCCAGGCTTGCTCCATCGTAAGGTCCAGGTGCTCTGTCAAACATACCACTATAAATAGTTTTGAATTTTACATCACCAAAACTTGCATAGTAGCTCAACTGAGTTTTTAACTCTGGTACACGTGGTTGATCACTGTCTGTGTATCCAACCATTACATTAAGACTGCCATACGGTACAGCATAAGCATCTACAAATCTAATGCCCTGTGTTTTGTATTCGCCTGAGTTAATGTATGTTGCACTGTTATACACACCTGCATCATCCGTGTAGCCTGATTGGTATTGTATACCTTGTTCAAATTCATACCTGTACAATGTTATAGCACCAAATGTAACTTCAGCACCCATAGACTCTTCTGCTTCTAAGTCTGCATTGCCTTGTACCCATACGTCACCATTTTGTTGATACAATGTAGGGTTACGATAACTGGTAGCAAAATTTATAGAAAGCAGTTCTTTGCTGTATCCTACTCTGTAAACAAATGCATCTTCGTTTACTCTTACGCCGACACCAAATTGGTTTTCAAAGTTAATAGATGCATAACCACTGACATCAGTCTGATCGTTATCCATATATGTTTCTTGATCACCGGTGATACCCACAATAAGTTCTGCGGCTGGTGTGCCAAGTAGATATTTGGTTTTAGCATCTAAGTAAAGTCTTTCTGCTTCGCTGTCATACGTTAAGTCATCTCCAGTAAAATAATCTGCATTATTTTTGTTATAACCTAATGTGATGTTATCATTACGAACACTCACAGCAACTTTATTACCAGTCTGAGTACAATCGTTTGACTGTGAAAAACTTGCAGTATAGCAGTTGTCATAGTCATAATCGTAATCAGTGTAATTTACATTGATGTCAAATCCACCAACTGTTTGATCAAGCCTTGCTGTTTTGTTTACATAATTATCTGTTTCATCGTTGTCAGTTCTCACTGAGCCGTTTGATACATCAAAATATGTAACACCAAATCCGCTTTGACTTACATCAACAAGTGTATGGTCTGACCCAAGCCTGGATACAAAACCGTCTTGTAGGTCGTCTGTGATAAACACTGAACCACCCAAACTGCCTGAACCATATAGCACACTGTTAGGACCACTAACAATTTTTAATGCTTCTTGTCCAGTAACAATGTCGTGACCAAAGTCATACCATCCTGAGCCTGCATCGTTAACAGGTACACCATTCCTAAAAATAGTTGTGTGTTCTGTTTGTGCTCCACGCTCATTATAGCCACTAAAGCCACCAAAGCCTCCGGCTGTGTATGCCATTGCAGGCATTACTGTTTCTACTAACCCAAAGTCTTCGTTAACGTTTGGAGTAGTTTCAACAATTGTTGCACCGACTACAACAATTTCTTCTATCAAGTCATCTGCATACACGTTAATGTTTAATAAACATGCAACGGCAAGTAATGACGCTATCTTTCTATTCTTCATTATTTTCCTTAATGTTAAAGTTAAAATAACTCTACCCGGAAATCCGGGTAGAGCGTTGTGTTACAAACAAGTTGTGGGAGAATGTTATGCAACACGTTTCATACAGGTTGACTCCGCAAGTTCTTGCCAAGTGTCCGGAGACATCTGTTTAAGGTCTGCTACCTTAAGAACCATCCTGAGTGAAATTTCACGCAACCTGTTAGCCTTCAAAACCATAAAGTCCACTACTTCCTGGTCTCCTTCTTTACCGAAGTTATACTCGTCTAACATACCGTCACGTACAATTTGGTTAATACGTAAGAACCTATCGCTAACACTATTCATCTCAAGGTCAATGTAATGACATCTGGACATAAGTGCTGATAAGTGATCCTTGATCTTCTTAGAACGAACGTTTTCAAAGTCAACGTTAGTAATAAAGATACAACCACCTTTGAACTCAAATCTATCAGGAATACCTTCTCTACGAAGAGCCTGCGATTCTGACTTCCAACTAATAGTTCTTTTCTTGCCTGAGTCAAGTACTGCCTTCAACATGTTCAAGCATACTTCATCAAACAATACACTGTCGCAGTCATCAAACACAAGGATGTCACCTTTCTGCGAATTGTTGTATAGTGTCTGATACAGACCAATTGGTGTCATTGAACCCTTGACTACTTCTGTTCTTGGCGGCTTACTGCTAAGTTTAGCCATAACATCGTATTCGTCAAGTATCTTCTCAACACCAAAACTCTTACCAACACCTGGAGGGCCACTTACGATAAGACCTCTAACAACACCGTTTGCCACAGCATCAGTCATCTCATCAAGGATATTAAATCTACGTTTGATTCTATCCATGGCCTGCTCTTCAGTTTCTTTTACTGCTTTTGCAGGTGCAGTTTCAGTAGACTCAACTTCAGTTGCTGGTCCGTCAACGTATTCTATATCGTTTGGATTTTCAAGCAATACACGTATTGCTTTCTTGTCTGGACCTAACACCTTGCTGGCGTCTACAGTAATAAATAAACCTTTCTTACCGAAAGTGCTTGGTTTTACTAACGGAAACACTGTATCAGTGATAGGTGCGTTTCTGTAAGTACCTTGTATAATGCGAACTTGCTTTTCCATAATATTGCCTCCCACAGCAATTAATTAATTTATGTACATATTATAGCAGTTTTTAATGATCTGTCAACCGTTTTGGTATGCTGTAACCTATTGATTTGTAACAAGATTGTAAATTTCTTCCCAATTCTTTACTACAATACCCTTAGGTTCTACCATATTATGCCCGTGTTCTACCAAAATTCCCTTCAATCCTGCATTGATTCCTGCTTGTACATTCTCAGGCTTATCCTCAATCCAGTAATTATCAGTGTACTTGGCACCGTATTCTGCAAGTATTTCATCCTTATCAGCACCAGTATCTAAACAAACAACGTCAATGAATGCATCACCAAACAACTTGTTTAAATTACGAGTCCTCAATTCCTTGGCATAAGGATCTAAAGACAGAGATGTTATGGCTATAAACTTATACCCATGTTGCTCAGATAACTTTTTAACAAAGTACTGTGCATCTCTGAGGGGAGGGAGAAAGCCTATTGCGGCACTCTCGTTAAATACTTTAACAAGTTTATGTCCGTTGTTTCTGGACATGCCATAGCGATCACCGATGGAATACATAAACTGATATCCATCAACTTTGCTATGACCGTGATGCTCCATCCAGACAGAGAAGCCTTCTTCCCAATCAAGAACTACACCATCTACGTCTGTTAAAATTATTTTGTTTTTTCTAATACCCATCTTATTAATAATATATACTCCTCTAACTTGTTGGCGCGGCTGGAGAGATTCGAACTCCCGACCCTGTGGTTCGTAGCCACATACTCTATCCAACTGAGCTACAGCCGCCTACCTATGAAATAAGTATAGCATCTTTTAGGTATTTGTCAACCTACATTTCTATTGTTTTAAATTTAGTGAATCCGAGGTCCTCATCGAATGTGAGGATGAATTGTGCAAGTTCTGGATCTGATTGGAACGATAGGTGCAGTTCGTACCCTACTGTTTTAAAAGAAACTTCTATGCCGTAATTTTTAGCCCATTTGTTAACTGCATTAGATATTCTGCCTCTGTGCATTTGAGCTGGCATACCGCCACCACCTGAGGGTAAGTTAAATCTGATATATCTACGTTTTGTCCTATCCATTCCCTGTGTCAACTTTATCCATAGACTCAAATGCCCATGCACGTTCTTTGCAATGATAACATTTACCACATTTACCAGTCATTGTTTCTGTACAACTATGTGATAGGTTTGATATTTCTTCTACACCTAACTGAAACATAATATCAATGGTGTGGCTCTTTTGAGTATGGTTAAAAGGAAAAATCAATGTGCCCGGCATTGGGCCTTCTATCTTTTCGCTTCTGGTGGGAAGTGTAGTATCTAAGTCTGGATTAGAACGTTGGTCGCCCATGTAAATTTGATCTACATCGTAGTTCTCTAAAGTATGCAATATAGACTCCCAAACTTTTTGTCCATGGAAACGTTGATGTAATTGTGTTATCCTAACACGAGTTGTTGACGGTAATTCTATATCAAACTTTTTCTCAACAAACTCTATAAGTGCAGGTGGATATAATTCAGCACCATCGGTCTTGGGTATGTTAAACAAATATTTAATAACATCTTTAGGTTGTTTACCCTGTGCAATTATATCCTTACACATACAAGACAACAATACAGAACTGTCTATACCACCACTTAAAAAGAGACCAATCTTTTTTGTAGTGTCTATGTCTATTGTTACTATTTCTCTATGGTCTTCAGGACCACATTCAAGTTTAAGCATATCTGTATTTATAATTTAATAGTGGCGGTCCGACGGGGAATCGAACCCCGAACACCGCCGTGACAGGGCGGAATTATAACCGTTTAACTACCGGACCGGTTATGTACAAATGGTGGGTGATGACAGGTTCGAACTGCCGACCCTCTCGGTGTAAACGAGATGCTCTACCAAACTGAGCTAATCACCCACATTGCTTTCTACTCTGGCTCTATTTAGTTTATGTAGGTCCAAGAGCTGTTGACCTGCCATTTGTTTTTGTTGTTTAAAGTCTGTACAAAACGAGCGTCAATACGCAAAAATCAGACTATAGTATGGTACTCCGTAGGAGGATCGAACTCCTATTGCTGAGATGAAAACCCAGTGTCCTAACCATTAGACGAACGGAGCAAAGATAAATTGGAGGGATGGATTACTGTCGTTACTCTGTCGTAAACGAATTGTGGACTGGTAATCACTTGTAATCCTGTCCCTTACCCGAGTCTCTCGACCCCTATTAAACTCCACTGGTCATGTGTTCGTATGCTTCATTACATTCTGTAATTTGCTCGCCACATGCACAGGTTTGCTCTTCTTCAAGAGTTGGCGCACCAACTAATGATCTTATTTGTTCTTCTGTATAATTTTGTTCCATGCTACTATTATAGCAAATTAGAAAAGTTTGTCAACCTGTTTATTGAATTACAATATCTTCCATTCCAGCAGTTCTAAGTTTTGTGATGTGTCCTATTTGCCATTGCTTGACATCTAAGCCTTTCATAATACCTAAGTACCTGTTTCTCAATAGACTGAATTGGTTACATAGATGCGTTAGGTCAATAACACTATCTTCACCGTCAACATACTTTTCAGCATCTCTGCTGGACAGTTGTCTATTGTATGTTTCCAAATACTTGCGGAATGTTTTAGAACGTTCTTTGCGAAGTTCTATGTTTAAGTGTTCGAGGATTGCTTCAATCTCTTGTAACTGATTAAAGCGATGTTCTGTGATGCCGGGTAAGGCAGAACTGGATTTCTCCAGACTGCCTCTTATCCCAACTTCATACTTGGCTTCCTCAAGTTCGTTTTCAAAGTAATTTACTGAATCAACGATCTCACCTAAATTACCAACTACTTTATTATACCAAGTACTCATTTTTAATACTCGTACTCGTCGTCTTCATCCTCGTCATCAATGCCTTCGTCAAAATAAGTGACAATGGCAGTTTTCATGACTTTGTCGAATTCGTTCATGTAAACATTAATATCCTGGATATCAATATTTTCTTCAAACAATCTCAACATGGATTCTGCTACGTGTAAACGATCTTTAGCATTGACATGGGTTTTTACAAGTTCCCATGTCTCACTAAGTAATGCTATCTCAGGACTCATCCATCAACTCCTCTATGTTATCAAGTTCATCTGGGTCAACATCGCCAAGATCAAGATCTTCTTCAAACCCTGTTGCTTTTGGATTTTGACTCCATTCATCTATAATTACCTGAAGTTTATCTCCAGACCAACCTTTTCTGAACTCTTTGATTTCTTCACCTGTTACTGGTGAAACATAAGAGAGTTTGTTACCAACTTTATCAACGATGCCACGTGTTTCAAGCATTTCTAATAGGCCACTATAAGGATCCATGCCTGTTTCATATGGAATCTTGATTTGCACACCTTCAAACGGTTTGCTGTAACGAGACTTAACTACCTTACATGCCGCTCTAATACCTTGCACTGTAGATACTTTGTTACCATCGAGATCTTCTTTTAATTTAAGTTTTCTCATAGCAACAACAATACTACTTGCATATATAAAGCCTTGTCCTCCACTTATTTTATCATCTGGATCAAACATGTCCTGTGATGCATAAGTGTGGTTAGTAGCAATTAAGGCAATCGGAAAAGGTGCAATCTGGTTAACAGTGTTTCTAACCAAGGCTGTTAATGCCTTAGGCTTTCTACCCATGTCACCTTTCATGTCACCTTTTTCAAATTGTGCTACGTCAGTAGGCGTTAATAACATACCCAAACTATCAATAACAAATGCTAACTTAGGCATTTCTTCATAGGGGAGATCGCTGTAGTTTGCTTTGTAGTCTTTAACAAATTCACTAATTGCTTTCGCAACATCGTCAATCATGCTAACACTGATCTTTAATAGTTTCTCTGGTGATGTATCAACGTCAAGTGCTTGTAGCCAATCTTCGTCGAGTGCGTTCTCTGAATCAAACAACACTACTTGACAGCCCATTTCTTGAGCGTTCTTTACAATGTTGCCTGAACATATAAACGATTTACCAGAACCGGATTCACCTGCAAATACACTAACCTTTCCTAACGGAATTCCTTTGTTAAAGTCACTACTGATTAAGTAGTTTAGTGTGTAGTTGCCTGTGCTAATCCAATCCTGTGGATCGTGGAATCCTGCACTAATACCACTAATACTTTTAGTGATACCAGTACGGAACTTACTTAGGTCAAAAGGTTTTTGCATGATGTATCTCCTTACCCGTTGCTTCTGTTACGAATCATCTGTAAGATGTCATCTGCTGATTGCTTTCCTTTATCTACTTCAGGTGCAGGAGCAGGTGCTACTGGAGCCGCTGTTTCTACTGCTGGTGCAGGTGCTACTGGAGCCGCTTCTGCTACTGCTGGTGCAGGTGCAGGTGCCGCCGTTGGTGCTACTGGAGCCGCCGCTTGTGCTGGAGCACTTGTGGCTGGTGTCGCTGTGCTTGGAACTTCTACGCCATATGGCTTGTAAAAGTTACCCCAACGCTCTGGATCATACAACTCACCATCTACTGATGCCGCAAACATTTCTGTAATTGCTTGGTATCCTTCTGCAGTTGGCTTTGCAGGCAAAAAGTCTGCTAAGTTGTGTAAACCATTTGTGTCTACTGCCGCAAGTTGTACTTCATCTAATGCACTCTCTTTACGAGCCCATTTTGATGTACTGTAGTCTGCGTATTGACCTTTGGTTGTTTTTGTGACTCTAAAGTCAGTACCTGCAACATAATCAGTTGGAATGTTTTCCATATCTGGATCCATAAGTGCTGATTTAATAATGTTGAAGATTTGTGGTGAAATCACAAAACGTCTAATTGGGTTTTCTGGTGATTCCTCGTTGAGAGGATTCTCAGTTACAAATCCTTGGAAAATGTATGAACGTTTTTTCCAATACTTTCTGCCCATATCTTCTAAAGATGCGTCTTTGAACCAAGGACGTACTTCAGTTAGTACTGGACACGAATCGCCGTACATTTCACCGCAAGGTACTTGTACTGTAACTGGTTTGTTTTCTCCACCTTTCACACCTGGGAAAGTCAAACGAATCATTTGACGTTCTACCCAAAAGAATGTGTTATCTGGATCTGAGTCTGGTAAGAATCTCAATACTGCTGAGGTACCTTCGTCAATATTCCAGTGTGGATAAATTGCGTTGTCGCTTTGTGAGTTATTTTTGGAACCGGGTTTGGTTTCCATTGATGAGAGCTTCGCTCTGATTTCTGCTAATGAGGCCATGATGTTTCTCCTGTAATTGCCATGTTTGCCATAGTCGTAATCATATGATTACTGGTTTATTATAATTGCCAAGATAGAATTTGTCAACCGTTTTTTTACATTGTTTCAAAAAAAACTTTGTTTGTGGAGTTAACTCCTTCTAACAGTTTTATTTATCAAAAAACCCGCATATAGCGGGTTTTATTTGGTTAGTTCTTTTAAAACAGTAACTTACAGGATATCTAATGATTCCATGAATGCTTCAAACTTAGCACTGTGATCTTCTGCTACTGCTTTAATTTGTGGTTGATTAGCACTTAGTAAACAACTCTTAATAGTTGCATACTCATGTTGATTAAGTCCTGCTCCACCACCAATCTTTTTACTGATGCCGTTCAAGTAAGTACCTAACATTGGATTAGTAGATGATTGACTCATTTGTGATACTTGGTGACTAAGTTTTGCCGCTGGTGAAATAAATTCAACACCGTCATCTTCTGACAACAAGTTCTTGAGGTTATCAAACTTTTCATTCTGTACTGCTAATGTAATACTTTCTTCAAACTGTGATCTTCTTGACATAGCACTTTTGATACTTGACATAGCATTTGCTACTCTGTCATCAAAATGTGTTTCTGTGAATTTTGCTTCTAAGTCAATATCATCTTCAAGTACTTCTATTTGACTTCTACCAATAACGCTCTCAGATGTATTTGCATAAGTTTTAGCACCTGCAAGTTTCTGTAATGTGTCATTGATACTGTTAATATTTTCAACAGCAATATTTACATACTCTTCGTTGGTTTCATTTACCAACCCGCCCTTCTTAACATAACGAACAAACTCTTTTAATGTTCTATGTTCAGCGGCCATTTCAGTAATGCTCTCACCTACTGTGTCATGCATTTCTCCGCCTTTCTGTATATGGCGTGCCATTGCTCTTGCGGCTTTCAAATTGTTTTCAGCCATTTTAAATCTTTCGTCACCACGTTGTATAAAGATGCTGTGGATATTTCTGCTTCTTGCTCCACGTACTTCTTCGTTAACTGCTTTCTTGTGTCTCACAACGATTTTGACATTATCAAGTCCTTGGTAACTGGTTTTAGTACTGCCAGTCATTGCACCAAATCCTTCTAATACATCTGCCATGTCTTTCTCCTGCTTTTGTGCGATATCAATCATCTCTGATTTAGGTTCTAATCTTCTATCAAACACTTTAAAGTCAAAGTTTTGTAAATTGTCAGTTGCTAAATCTTTTAACATAGTACGTAATTGCTCTGATTCTTCTGCTGTACTTGTAGCAAACTGAATTGTTTGATTAGGCTTGTCATAACGCACAATCATGTTAGGATCCGCTACTACAAATCGTGTTGCGTCCTGTGGATCAATTGTAATCTTGCCTTCGGCACTAAAACTTTTAACCTCAAGACCGAAGCCTTTCATAAGGTTAAAGATTTTTTCTCCTACTGCATCTGCGTTAACTGCCATTGCTGTTATCTCCTTTAGTACAACTATTTATCACTTATAGAAGATCTATTGGCATTGGTCCGTCCCATTCATCTTCATCGCTGTACTCTGATAGCACATCATTGGTGAGATTAGAGTTTACTCGTTCATACACTTCATCTTCAAATGTTGCTATATAATCAATCATACGTACTGCTAATACAAGACTCATTACAAGGTCATCGTGTTCGCCTACTTTAGCGGCAAAACTGTTACCTTTTGCAACAAAGTTTTTTAACTCTGACATTAGAGGTTTACTTTGAAGTGTAATTTTATCATGTTCAACTAAACGTTTTAGTGATAAACATGATTCTACTTTAGACTTGTGACTGGTATAAAAACCACGTCTGCCTTTCTTTCCTGATACTTTCTTTGGTTCGTGTAGCATTTCACCTGGGAAGTTTTCCTCACCTGTGTCTCTGATAACAACCAGTGCCGCTTCACCAACTGCATTGCTTTCAACACTCCAGTATATTTGTGCTACTTGTAATTCTTTTAGGTACTGTAGTATATCCATCATAGTACGCATTTGGCCTTCTACAGGTGTTTTATTATGTTGCCATTCTGCTACCTGTGTTAATGTTGGTAACTCTACAACTTGTATTCCAGCGGCATCGCCGCCTGTGCCTGTGCTTGGATCTAAACTAACTACATAAGTGCAATTAGGATGTGGATGTTTATACCAACGTACTTGACCCATTTGTCTTATAGGATCTTGTCCACGCAAATTAACAAGTTTTAACGGAGCAATCAGTGTTTCATCATATATAACAAACTCACATTGGTGTTCTCGTCTAAAACGTTCTTCACCAATACTTGCCCTTTCTTGTGCCGCCCATGCTTCATCTCTGTCTGGGTGTTGATCCCACACAGCCAAATATGGTTTAAAACCATTTACACCAAGGTGCGAATCATTACCATATTCATCAAATGTGTTGTTTGCACCAGCCCAAATCATTGCAAACTGATCGTCATCATTGTTTGGTGTGCTTGTTACAATTGCTTTACCACCTGTTGCAAGTGTAGGAGATAATGAAGTCCAAAACTCTTTAGCAATGGTATTACGCACAAACGCAAACTCATCACAGTAAACAAGTGTTAAGGACATACCACGTCCAGTTGTTTCAGTGGTTGTACTACTTAAAATACGACTACCATTATCAAAAGTTATACTGCCTTTGTTGTACTCGCTTACTCCTGCTCTGATGTGATCTGGTACATTCTCATACGCATATCTGATACGTTGCATAATTTCACTTGCACCTGCCGCCTTGTGAGCCGCAACAAGTATTGTACTGTCTGGTTGAAACATTGCATACCACAACAAGTAACCTGCGGCTACAGTGGTTTTACCCATCTGTCTGCCCAGCATGTTAATACTATAACGATAGTCGTTGTAATTTTTTATTAGTTCTAACTGGTAATCAAATGGTATAAACTTTATACCACCTCTGGTAGGATGCTGTATTTTCATAAACTCTGTCATGAAAAATAATGCACCAGATGACAAATCGCAACACTTCTGGAATTCTCTTAATTCATCAGGAGTGTAGTCAACTTTAGAATGTGCTGGTTTAACCAGACTGGAATCTGCTGTACCTCTTGCCATATTAGTTATTTATAGGATTTGAGACTTAGGAAAGAATGTTTTGGAGTTTAGCTCTTAGTGATTTAACAAGTTCTTCTTTGTCTGTGCTGTAAGAAACATCTTCATATTCCTTTGTACCACCAAAATAGCCGTCATCTTCTTCGCACTCTTCGTCACTGCATTCAGGGTCATCACAACGTGGACAATCTTCTTCTGCAACTTCGCTGTCTGCAACAACTTCAGGCTCTTCTTCCTTTTCAGGTTGAATTGGGTCTTGATCTGCATTCATACCACTTGGTAATGTTAATCCTGCAAGTTTTAATACTTTTGCAAGTTCTTGCATATCGTCTGCACTTGCTTCTATGCTTACTGAACCTTTATCAGTGTTCTTGTGCTGTTTGAATTCTACTGAACCTGTTACTTCTGGTTCTGCTGATACTTGTGGCATGCCAAAACTGTTGAAAGAAACTCCTTCCATAATGTTTAATAATTTTTTGTTAAGATCTCTTTCGTTCATCTTAGTTCCTTTTACTGCTCTGAGATATTACATCAACATGCTTTGACTGTTCTGCACCTTGTCCCATATTAGGAGTGTTCATTATAGTATCAAACATAGGTCTTAAATTATCGCCCATGATTTCATCTTTTGAAGGGTAACAACGGAAATAGTCTGCACCTTTCTCACTTTTAATTTTCTGTAACTCGTCTAAGAATTTTTTGTTAAAGTCTTCACCGAAGCCGTAATCTTTGAGATCGTCTTGCTGTGCTTCGTAATGCTCCATGCTCTCATCATTGAGTAAAGCATCTTCTTCTGATACTTGTCTATCCTCGTCTGCTTCAAGTCTTTCTGATTGCATATCTGCTTCAAGTCTACGTGGTTCGTTAACACCGTAGCATAATACACGTTCATGATCTAAGCCTAAGTTAATTGCTAACCATACTTCTAATATACGTGGATTGACAGGATACTTAAGAACTATGTCTGTTGCACAAACTTCTGTTACAAGTTTAATACCTTTAGCACGGACAAATTCCATTGGGTTTTCTTCGATTGGAGATCTTTTAAAAGGGGCCGCACTAACAAGATTATACTTTGACAAACACTGTTCAAGTGTAGTCATGTGCTCACTGCCACAGTCTGCCGCAAGTTTTACCCTGTAAGCATATTCTTTGTTAAAACTTTCTGATATAAATTCTTTAAATTGCATTGCAAAAATCTCCTGTTACAACTATTTATCTTTTTTATCAGATTTTCCTTCGCCTAAGATTTTTAATAGTTCGTTACGGTCAAAAACATTAGCCTGCGTAGGTATACCACCGGGTTCTTCACCTTTTGCCGCGGCTCTTTGATCTAAATTTGCCTTCTTAAGCATGAGATCAACTTGTTTTAACTTACGTGTTACCTTACTATCTTTGGCTTCAAGTGCAATTTTAAGCATGTTAGCGGCATTATTGAACACAGGGCCTGCGGCCATATCCGTCATATTCATGCCTAAACTCATTAATTGTTCATAACTTTCGATGGCTTGCTTTGCAATAGTGTCCATTTCGCTATCGTGTGCTTCCATACCTCTAACTTGCTGTAATGCACCATTAATCTTTTCTGATATGCTTAATGCTTCTTCCACAGATTGTATTGGTAACGAATCCTCAGTAGTTGCAGGAATATTATCGTTATCCATTTCATCCATGTGGGGTAGGTTAAATTCTTCTTCGAGTTTACGTGTCATAATACTATTTATGCATACTTAACTGCTGGTAAATGAATATATGATCTTAAAAGATCCTAATTTATTTTTGCCAATGTGGGAATAGTTTTAAGAAATAAAGAGCTAATGCTTGATGCTCGTTTTCATAAAAATGAGAATATTGCTGACCCCTTGCTTCATCCCAATCATTAATTTTCATATTGTTATCAGATAAGCATTGTAACGTATCAAAATAATCAAATGTACCAAATTGTGAAAGCGATGATACATAATCTGATGAAAAATTATTTACAAGACATAATTTTATGTTGTTAGTATTACAATAAGCAATAAGGCTAATAAGATAATTTATCCGGTCACTGAAAAAATTGTGATCCATGCTGGAATGCAAGGCTTGTTTGACACGTTGGTACTTGTCGTTAGATAAACCATACGTGTGTGGTTCTTTAAATATGTGGCTGATCCAATCACTGCCAATATGCACTAAATGTCTATTGTCCATATCCTGGTTATCTGTCTCCGATACAACATCAACAAGAATATCTAATTCTTTATGGTAGTGTTCTAAATAATTTGTTGGAACTTTTGGACCTTCTGTTGTGTATGCATGACTGTTTAATCTATTATACAATGTAGCAACATCATGGTCAGATTTATCAACACCCCACATCAACACTCTATTCCATTCAGTAACGTGGAACATGCAATGTGTAATATCTTTATGTTGTTGTAACTTTGCTAATGTGGCAAACACTGTGGTTTTTAAATCGTACCCTGGCATGCCAATACAATAACTATTTGCATTATGTTTATCTGCAATTAATCTGCTCCAATGAACAAAATCTGGGTCGGGTTTGTTGTAATCGTCCGGTTGTTGAAGAGAATAAAATTCAGTACCAACTTGTGCAAAACTGTCGCCTGCTATAAGGAATGTCATAGCAGTATTTATTATTTACGTTTTTTAGAAATACGTTTCTTTGAGTTACGTTTTTTGTTGGTTTGAAATATTTGATCTTCGTTAACTACTTTGAATCTTATACCTTTACGTTGACACCATTCCTGTGCGGCTGTCCATTTAGCGGCATTCTGTGCTACTGCTAATTGTTGACCTCTGCCTTTGGCGTTTTCCATTGTAGTTTGATTAGAAGGTTTTATTTCTATGAGTTCTACATTAGTACTGCCGTTTCTATCGGTGTACTGTATCATAAAATCAGGTACATAATTTGCATACCTGTTTGTTAGTGGGTTCATGTAAGGAATTTTTACGTTTTCGCTGGCCCATTTGTGTATGTTAGGATGGCTATCACACATACGCATGAATGCTAACTCCCAACTGCTACGATAATAAGGTTTTTTGTTACCTACGTACTTAGTAGGGTTTTCTACAGTGTATTCACCTTGTGCGAATCTACTCATTTTTGTATTTGTGACTTAAATCTACTTTTGCTGTTAACAACAGGTGAAACTAATCCTATTTTGTTTCCTGCTGGTCGAAGTGTATTCATGACTTCATATGTATCAACTGTGAGTTTTAGTGCTTCATCACCAGTAGAAAAATAATCATGAGGACTAACACCTTCTGCTTGTGAAACTTGTATTAGTATTGATGCCATAGTTTTTGCTTTTGCATCAGCAAAACCTATCTTTTGTAGTCGTGTTGTGATTGTATCAAGTTCTACAGGATTAATGTGTCTTGTATCAGCAAGATTTTCTAATATATCAACACTTGCCTCAGGCAAAGGAAACTTAATAGTAGCATTTTCTAAATAAGCAACCAACGTGCCTTGGGTAACTTGATACTTTACTTCGTTACCAAATGTTGTGTATAAACTTGTGCTTGGCACTATTCACCACCTCCGTCGCTGTCGTTGAATCTTGTACCACGTTCTTGAACTGTTGCGTTTATAACTCTATTTTGTACTACTCTAAGTGTATTTTCTTTTACGTTACCGCCACTTATCAAAGAAGTTAATGCTGTATCAAGTATTTCTCCAAATATTCCGCCCGGAGAATCATCTTCTGCTAAATCTGCCGCGGATGGCATAAGTGCGGCACTGCCGTATGTAGCCAACAAATTAGGATCATCTCTGTTTAATGCAGTACTAACTACTTCGGCTGGAGGTGCTTCAGCGGCCTCTTGGCCTGTGCCATCATCAGACTCTGTCTCTGAGCCTTCTTCTTCTACTACTGGCGTACCAGCGTTTGCTTGTACAAATGCTGACCTCGGTCTACCTGATAATATAGGATCAAGATCTGTATTGCCTAACTGTGCAAATATTGTGTCTTTGGATTCTGCTTGTTTTTCAAACAACTCGCCTTTTAGTTGTATTCCTGTTTTGTCAAATCTTTCTAAATCTTGAGGTGACATGTCTTCATTGAATTTACTATATGTTGTAAATCGTTCGTAATCAAATGCTAAATCAAATCCCATTGCTTCACTTGATGCATAATCAATTGAGCTTGGTTTAAAACTTGATAACTTAGGATTATGTAAACTGTATTGTACTAATTTTTGTCCGTGATATAAAACAATATCTATTCTTTCAAAAAAGTGAGGATCAATTTGTGCATTTATGCCTGCTCTATTACTGTCCCATAAACTACCAGCACCAAAACCATCGTCATTTACTTCAAATCCTCCACGTCGATCCACACTGCCTTCTATATCTCTGCTTGTACCATCCTGTTTATTTCTCGGATCCATGAAATGATATGCAAAGTATTTCATTAGTACAGTGAGCCATTCGTTGCCTATTGTATCAAACACAGTCATGCTAACAGGATTATAAGTTACACCTGTTTGTATAATTTTTTTCCTGTTGTATGAATTTTTTATTTCTGTTTGAAAGTCAACACTGGGTAGTTCTGCTGTTCTAACAAGACTACTAATGGTAGTACCAAACGCTTTATCTCCGCCTGGTCCTCCAGAGGGATCATCGATTAAGTTATTGAAAAGAGAACGGTTAAGAATAAAGTTTACATAGCCGTTGAATTGCTGACGAGGGGGGTTTACATCAGGCCTAAATCTGTATGCATTTTTAAAGTCTCTTAAAAAATAAGACCCGCCACCGTTATCAAATCCTAATAAGTCTAATATGCCTGACATGTATTGTAAACCTTAAAAAAATATTGAGGGCATTGACCCTCAATATTATTTATGCGTTATATTATGCGCCGGTACCAGTTGTGATTTCTGGAGTAGACTGAGGCATTGGGTTGCCGCCTTCTGTTCTACCGTTGATTGAGTTGTCACCATTATAATGTGTTGCATTATCGTAACGAATCTGCATAGTAATAGTAACTGGGTCTGTAGCCGCATAGTCACTTTCACTGTAATCAACGTTTGTTAAGAAACAGCCTTCCAAGAACCAAACTTCAGTTGCGCCGACATTCACACCATCAAGTATTTCGATATGCATATCGAACTTATAGTCTCCGCCTGCGGCTGGAGTTGTTTGTTGGTAGTGATTTAATTGTCGTTGTATCTGAGCACCTACTATGTTTGTTGTTTGGTTAGTGATATCATCACGTACCATCAACGTAACCTGTTCCCAACTGTGCTTACCTTGAATGTAAGAACGTGAGTTGTAACTATCAAGTATCACTTCTTCATAAGTAATCTTTGGACGTCCAACGCTCATTACATTTTGGGTCAATACAGTGGATTGTGGTTTACCTGCAAATCCGCCTAACATAGTTACACGGAATCGATATTTTAATTTAGGCATTAAAATACCGGAACCAGATGCACTGTTTCCTATAGGCACACCAAATTTGCTTTTGGTTTCAATTGTTTGTATATTTGCCATTGTTGTTCTCCTACGAACGTTTTAAAATAATAATACTAATTGTATCTTATGCTTTTATTTATCTGTTTTTGTGAATTTTAATTAACAACTATTATAATACAGCCATAAAAAAGGGCGATAAAAACCGCCCTTTAAAGTTATAACTGACTGTTATATTAACCAGTTTGACCCAATGTGTTTTGTACACGAATCGGAATGTAGATAAATTCAACTGATTTGACAGGCTGTATAGCAATGTCAACGTGCAATTCGTTTCTATCTATTCTTGCTGGTGTATTGTTTGATGTATCACAAACTGTTAAGAAGTCAAATAGACCTCGTTGTGTTACAAGGTTTCCAAGGAAACGATCAACTAATACTTTAGCATTCTGACGTGTTACTTCATCATTTGGTTCAAATAAGAATGGCTTAACGATATCGTCAAGTCTTTCTCTAATGTACACAACTAAACGTGCAACATTAACTCTGTCCAACGCACTTGCTGTTGGGTTAAGAGTCTTTTGACCAAATACTGCAAGGCCTCTTCCTGGGAAGTTGCCAATTGGGTTAATTTTGTTACTGTAAAGACTGTCTCTTTGACCTTCACTTAAACTAACTGCTGTCCACTTACCTGTTGTTGCATCAATGTAACCAACGCCGGAAGCATTTGAAACAAGACCTCTTTGGAAGCCTGCTGGTGCAAACCAAGGGAATGATACCTGGTCGTTATATGCAATAGTTCTTAAAGCAATATGTGAACCTGGTACTGCAACACTTGAACCGTCTAAGTTAGAAGCAAGACCATGTGGATAGTAAACACCCATGTAAGGTGAACTTGATAAAAGTCCCTCTTCGCCGTTTTCAAGAGCAACATTACTGTTGTTTGCCCACGCCGCTGTGCTGGATGAATCTGCCGCTAATCTAAATGGTGCGTCTGCAACAATAAATGCTGTTTCTTTACGATCTACATTTAAAGCAATCATTTCGTCTGCTAATTCAGGATAACCTGGAGAAGCAATTAGATTGAAACGATTTGTTTCATTTCTGATTTCTGTGTTAGTGCTGATAGCCGATTGTAAACCTTGTACAACTGCTCTTCTCTGTGCTTTACGCAACATATATGGAGAACCGTCTGCTTTTTGTCCACTGTAGTCTACCCATCTGTCACCAATAAGTGTTCCGCCTACTGTGTAAGCCACGTTCCACTGCTTAACGTTACCGCCACTTGCTCTCTTATTCCATGCTAAAATATTAGTTGGATATAAGTCGGCGTTTAGTGCGTCTCCGTCAATTGATGATGATGCTGATGCTCTAAAGTCACCAAACACAATACCTGCGTCACTTACTTGATCAGTGTTGTCAATTGCTACCCATAAAGCAGATGCTCTTTTGTACATCTTAGGATAGTTTTCTAAGTCACTGCTGTCAACCCAAATGTCGCCGTCTACTAATGCACTTGCGCCATCTGATTGTACTGTTGGCTCACTTGCCGCAACGTTAACATCATATGCCCAAGTAGCCCATGTGCCACCGTTGTTATATAAAATGTCAATGCTGTCATCTGATACAACACTGTCATACCATAATGTACCGTCAGTTAGTGTACCTGTGATTGCTGTTGCACTTGCTTCAAAACTTAAGGCTTCCCAGTTACTGTAAGGAGTATCTGCAACAAGATTTAAATCTGTTGGATCAAATCCACCTACATCACCTGCTTTAAGTTCAAGATCGTAACCTGCACTACTTGTGATAGTGATTTTACCTGCAACGTTAGCCACTGCAACTTTATCAGAGAATGTATCTGCCGCTACTGCTGTGCTTAATGCTGAGTTAAATCCTGCAACCATTTCGTCAACACTTAGGAATCCGTCTGTGTCTACGTCAAAGTTATGGAATGTTACTGCAATTTCACCTGAAGCACCATTAACGTCATCTCTGTCGTTAACAATTAACTTGACTGCTGTAGTACCGTTAGTATGAGCTGTAGCCGATGTTGCTGTATCACTTAATGCCGCTGTTGATTGAGCAGTAAGAGTTTGTGCGCCGTTGTGTCTTTTAATTGACACTGTAGCATCTGCACTTGAATAATCTACCCAAATGTCACCAGTTGATAATACTGGATAAGCCGCAAATGCTTGGTAAGAATGTTCTTTACCTTCGACTGTTTCTAACACCCACTGTCCTGTTGAACTGTTGTAAACTTTAACTACAACGTCTGTTCCACTGTTTGGCTTGTTAGTTTGTAAATATAAATCACCACTTGCTAATGCACCACCACCTGATTTAGTAGTAGGTACTGATGTATGAGGAGCAACTTGGAAATCTTTTGATCCACTTGCTGTGTCCCATGCTGTGGAACCAATGTGGTACCATGTGCCTGATAATTTATTATATAGTTTGATATCTGCAAGTGAGGCGCCTGCCGCATCTTGATAGACAACACAGTAATCGCCGTCAACACCAAATGCCGCTTTAGGCTCTGAGCCTGCTGTTACATCTGCTGGTGCAGGTTGCTTAACTGTTTGCTTGACCCATGCACTACCGTTGAACTGCTTTAGTCCCCAAACTGTTGATGCTGTGTCTAACCAATACGCTCCATTGTTAGGACGTGATGTAGGTGCTGAAGATCTTGCTTCTAATTCACCTAAGTCTACGTCTGCTCTTAAAACGTATGCTCTGTTGGCTAAGCCTAAGAAACTATAAGCGGCCATTAAACCATATTCGTTTAGTTCATGTCCGTGTAATTGAGTTCCACTGCTTGCCTTGAATGTTGGATTACCATAGTTAGTTAATAGTTCTCTCTGCGAAGTGATAAGTTTTACGTTACCTGCTTCTGCCGATGCCGTGAATGCCGCTGTACTACCTGCTGGAGCACTTTTATCTTGTGCTGTAGCGATAATAATAAGTGGAACTGTACCTGTTCCAGCCGCCGCATAAAAGGATTCGTCAGTGACACTAATGCTAACACCTGGTGATGTTAATTCTGCCATTTTATTTCTCCCATTTTAAATTTAAAATATATGGACAAGTATCTCTACTTGGCTACATGTATTTATGACATTTAGAAGATTTTATGGCGTTTTGAAAGGTATTGACTGATATTAGACGGTATTAGGTAGTATTATTTTTAGCAATATAACTAAATACAACGATTAAATAACTTTAAGTTCTCTGAACTCTCCAGTGTCCCAATTCCTTATATTATCCACTTGATGCTGTAAGTCTTGTAATGTACCATTGTTGTTTATGACATAATCACAAGGATAACCAGCCCAATTCCATTCACTTTCGTGAACATCTTTATAAGTAGTTTCCATTATACGTCTGCTAACAACGTTAGTTGCTGACGTAGATGCTGTTTCAAACCAGTCTGGTAATTCACCTCGTTGCACCCAAATAATTTTTCCACCCATATTTTTAATAAGATCTAACTCATTTGTAAAACGTGCATCACTTATCACAACACAAGGTGCATCAGCACGTTGTTTCATTATGCGATATTCGAGACTGCTTAACCATATGTCTTCATTGAAATGATTACGCATTACTTCTGTGCCCATTAACTGTAATGCAAGACGTGGAGTAAAATTAGATATACCTAATTTTTTTGTCCAATACATATCTGGCGTTTCTCTGAAGTCTCTGCTTTCAATAGTATCGCCTGTGAGTAACGATCTTTCCCAACCAAATATTGCTGAACATACATCTTTAAGTGGGGCGGCAAAACTGTCTTGCTGACAGCCTTTTTCTACAAACATTTTTGCTACGGTGTCTTTTCCTGATCCTATAAATCCGACTAAGCCTATTAGCATAAATTTTATCCTATAATAAATCCAAGCGGTAAATTACCTTCTTCCATATTGTGTACTGATTGAATCAGCGACTCTATTTCAGCCTGTGCTTCACCTTTGAGTGTTTCACCGTTAAGTTGTATTGCGCCGCCGGCTCCTGGTAGTCCTGAAGCATACTTGCTTCTTGCTTCACCTAACATCTGTTTAGCAGATGCTAATGTCCAGTCTGCTAACCACTTGCCTGCATACACATCATTTAACAGCATGTGTTCTGGTATGAAATTATACACACCAACTGCTACTTCCTCATCGACTGCTACGTTGCGTAGAATCTTTAACACCTTAGTGTTCCTGTTCCAGAGGAAATTATATTCGCTACCAAAGATACGACCAATTGTTTCTTTGTATTGTGAGAATGCATCAAAAGTTGCTAAGCCTCCAATCTGGCCTGCGTTTAGTAGATACATGTTATTGAATGCTACATCAAATGGATCAAAATTACTACCGGATCCACTGTTAGTTCCAACACCTCGTCGATATAATCTGCGTACTTCCATTACCTCATTAGGTAAGGTATACTCAGTTGTGTTAGGTTGCGTTTGAATAAAGATAACACTCTCTTCTACAGCACCTGAACTTAACTGTCTATATTTTTTTAATGCTTGATCAATCGCAACATCGTAATGTTCACGATCTAATTCCACATCAACAACGCCATCAGCAAGACGTAATTGCGTCTCTTTGATAAGCTCTTCTCTGTTGTTATATCCTATTTGGTCTTTTGGCATAACACTATTTATCACTTATTTGACTAAAAGGTCTTAAGAATGATTGTGTTTTCGTTAAATCTGCCATTTAATACAGTATCTGTGGTTTTGATGTCGTCGAATGCTTTTTGATACTTTGTTTTAGCATTACCCTTAAACAACTTTAGTTGCTCTGCTGGTTTACGTAATGTTTTTTGTCTACTTTTAAGAGCATCAAATTCTTGTAAGGTAGTGCCTTTAACACTGATGCCTGTTTTTAATGCTTCAACATAGTAAATACCAATCTTTCTTGTTTTAGTATTATAGACCCAAACTTCAGTAGAATCAATTATTTCTGTTGGATTAACACTTGCAATACCTAAGTCACTGTCGTTAATTTGGTACTTTAATTTGCTGACTATCTTGTCTCTGCTTACTGCTTTTGGCTTACGAGGCTTACGACTTGCTTTACCTGTAGCAATAAATGTATCACATGCAGTGTTTATTTTTTCATAGAACTCTAAAAATGCTTTACGTAATTTAGGTGAAAAATTGCTGTATGCTTCTTTGATTTCTTCGTCTTTCCATTCAGCAACTATCATTGCTTCTGCATATTCATTCTCATACATGTCTTTGATAATCTTTGCATGGTTGGGTTTGATTACACCACCTGCGTATGCTCTCATATCATTGTATGGATCAAATTCTTTTAATGTTTTATTACCGTCAATTAAGTCATCTAATAAACCGTCCCATTCCCCACATAAATTTGCAACTTGCTCACGCATACGTTCTTGTATGCTGATAACTACTTTTGGTTTCTCTTTTTCCTTTTCTTCTTTTTCTTCGAGAATTGTTAGACCACGTTCATACCATTCAACTTTACGTTTTTCAATATATGCTCTCATAACCTCTGGCATGAATCCTAACTTAGATTCTAAGTAGACTGCCGTTGCTGATGTGCTCCATGCCCAATCAGGATTTCGCAGGATAACATCAACCTCTGCCTTTTCCCAACCTGACGATTCTTTCATCCACTTGCGGAAGATTGTATTTTTTAATTTGTCAGAAATTTCAGTACGAGCAAAGTAGTCGCAATCACGGAATACCTTCTCATGCTTTTCTGGTGGGGTGTCTTTAAAATTTTTCCAGACAGGTTCTGGTGTCAAATAAATATTCTTTGCTTTTCTTTTTGCCATATCCTTTACTACTCTTACAATAAACTGCGTTAGTATAACACATCATTATGCTTTGTCAATGATGTTACTTAAATAACCTCTTCTGCGTCTAAACAAAAGATTGTCCACATGTTCTTTCATGTTTTCCGGGAACATATTTGTTCTGTCACTTACTATATAAGTCGACGGGGTCATGTCAAGTTCAATTTTTTGGTCTTGTACGTAATCCCAGAGGTTAGTAAAGGTATTTATAGATTCTGAGTTAAAACGTGTGTTTTTGAATTGTTTTATACGTTTTATAGTTATATTTCTATAATCTGCAAGGATTTGCTCGGGGGTGTCAGGATATTGTTGTTGTGTGTAATCGCTAACACATTGTATAGCATATTCTAATAAGTCTTCGTTTTGCAATGTAGACATCAAACTGATAATAATTTGCCAACTGTCAAATTTGTAGTCTTTGCTTTTGAGTGAAAAGTATCCGGTTCTGTGCCATTTGTGTATGCCGTCTCTGATTCTATCTTCCAGTTGGATAAACACAGGGTTGCGTTTGAACTCTAAAAACAATCCTTCATAAAATTCTTTGTAAGTGGTATTACCCTGTTTAACCAATGCTCTCGATATTATATCGGATATACCTTGTGTGTGCAAACCTGTTATGTACCATGCTGTGATAAATGCTTCTATGATATCTGATTCAGACATAGTGCTGGTACTTTTTATAATAGGCACGTCTTCGTCAGGCACCTTTGAGTTGAAGTCATTGGTTTCGTAAAACATGTCATGTGCAATAAATGTTTCCAATTGATACTTTTCAATATCCTGTTGCATTGGTGCATTTTCTAACATGTTTAACAGGAACACGTCGAGCCCACTGTGTAGTCCTGCATCAAGCACATCATAATAAACATTCTTAATGGTGTCAAGTGTTTCGGTTGGTAATCCAACAATTATTTCTGTGAGAATAGAGATTTGATTTTTTATTCCTAAGTCTGTGATGTCTCGTATATCATTAATACCCATGTTGGTACGTTTAATTGCTTCTAATACGTTTGGGGTAGTTGTTTGTAAACTTAAAGTAAATCCACTTCCTACTCCTGCTTCTTGAAACTTTCTAATGATGCCAAACACATCTGCATTACTGTTTTTAGCATAACTCACACTGAGACCTGTTGGAACTGAATACAGTTTTTTAGACTCTACTATTTTATCTGCTATGAGATTATCTCTTTCTCTGAACACACCGTAGTTTGCATTTGTGAGATTAATGAAAGGTAGACCGTTTTTGGCAAACCATTCTATTTCAGCAAACACTCGATCTAATTTAAATTTAATAATTTTACTGTTAGTTGCACTACCCCAATCACAAAATGTACATCTATAAGGACAACCTCTGTCTGTCTCTAAAGTAGGCACCCATTCTATATCTGGGTAATCTGTGAGGAAGTGATCGAACACACCATCCAGATAAGGACTGGGTGTTTCTAATTTTTTAAGACGTTCAACAGTGTGTGTTCGTGGTAGTTCTTTACCGTCTAAAATCATTAATAGCAATTCTTGTACACATACTTCACCCTCACCAATACAAATGGTGTCTATGTAAGGGTGTTCTATAAAGTAACTTGGACTTGTATGTGCAACTTCGGGGCCACCAATTAAACTTATAACAGCAGGATTAATTTCTTTGACACGTTTTGCTAATTCATAAGTGTAGTTTTTATTCCACACATATAAACTGTACAACACTACATCACACTTGGCTAACTGCTGTGCTGTTTCTTCAACTGGGTCTCGTCTAAATGCCCAAACGTCTGCTGAAAAATGTTCTCTTATTTCTTCATTTTGTCTTGCATAGGCCCATAGCACACCAGAAGTGTAGGGCAAGTAGAAAGAATTTAGTATCTTGGGACCAGTTTGAAAATTTATTTGTGCTAACCCAAGAGAGAACACTACTTTTGCCTGTTATGTCTTGTATCGTCCTTGAATGGCAAGTTATTTTCTACAATGTTTTTCCAATCAGCAATAGTCTGATCGAGGCCATCACTAAGGGCAACTTTGGGTTTCCACCCTGTCATCTTGGTTAACTTATCATTTGAACTGTTTAACAGATATATTTCGCCTGGACGATCTGGCTTTGTGTGCCAAAACACTTCGCCTGTCCAACCAATCTTATCTGCAATTGTTTGTACATAATCTCTGATGCGTACTGCATTGTTAGGACCAAGACAGAAGATTTCGTTAATGCATTTTTCTGGGTTTGCAATTACTGTTTCCCATGCATCAAGTAAATCATCAATGTAAATAAAGTTTCTGTAAGGTTCGCCGTATCCTAAATTAATCTCATTTGGATTTTTCAACATTTGATAAATGATTTGCTCTGTTACAAAGAAGTTATTGTCCTTTCTACCATATGCATTTGTTTGCCTAATTATAGTATAAGGCATTTCATAACAACGTCCTGCATACTCGAGATATTTTTCACATCCGTATTTTGCAACGGCATATGGTGCATTTGGATTTGGTTGTGTTTGTTCATCATACGCAGGAATTGTTCCATCGAAGCCCTGCTTGATAACATCACTGATAGGTTGCCAACCGTATACTTCCATTGTACTTGCAAACACAAAGTTTTTAAAATCTGGTAAGTCTCTGCAACTCTCAATTAAGTTTACTGTGCCAACATAGTTAATTTCACTAAAAGTAGTTTGTTCGTAAAAACTTTGCTCTACTTCTGTTCTTGCGGCAAGATGGACAACTATTTCAGGATTTGCTTCCTTTACTTGTCTCTTAACCTCATCGTGATCTCTGAGATCTGCACGAAGAAAAGTTAGTTCATGATTTGGTGATAGTCTTTCGACCATGTGTTGTCCAATGAAGCCATCGGAGCCTGTAATAAAGATTCTCATATTTTTAACCTATAATCTATTAGTCCTGTTATTTGCATTGTATACCTTGGTATATAACCTAAGTTTGCAACCGTGTGTATTACGCCAGGGAAAATAAAAGTATAATCCCCTTTGTTATAGTTATCAAAAGACTCGTCATCTATATTTAACCAATGTCCGAGTTGATGATCTTGCAAGAATATATTTATTCTAACAAGTTCTAAATTTTCTAAAGTATCTTGATTATCTTTCAAGTATTGCTTTAGTCTATACATCGAATCCACATGTGGTGGAATAAATGTTCCTGTTGTTAATTTGTTTAAAGTAATTTGTTTGTGTTGTACCCAATCAAACTTATTACAAACATCCATAGCCCACTGTGGGCAGTCTTCTCCAAAGCACTGATATAAATGTGCAGAACCTATTGGATATGTTGGTTCAGGTACATCTAAAGTTTTCCATAAACCGTTTGCTTCATCGGTGTCTGTGCTTTCAGGGAAAACAGTATTGTTAAGCATTTCGTCGGTGACAAAATCAATATTAACATTACCTTTAATCACAATAACTCTCTAAGCCTCCTCTTCTTCGAAGGTCGAGTGTAGCACAATGTATGCCTCCACTTAAAGTCATTGCATGTCTAAATTGAACTGGAACACAATCAATATTATGTTTTTCAAGTTCTCTCATTAATGGCTCTTGCCCTGAATCACATATAACTGTGTTAGGATCAACACTCAATATGTTCATGCCAATATATGGTGAACAAGGATCTGGATAACCTTTAATTGCATTACCTCTGGTAACACAATCATCAAAGTATATCTTATCCCATGACTTAAACATTTCAGGACAGTTGTCAGGTGTTACCCTTGCACTGTTTAATAAAACCAAGCCTGGTCTTAGTGGTATAATAGTGCTGTCAAAATGTGCAAAACTATATAGTTCACTGTAATGTAATTTATATCCCATTGGTTCAAGAAAACGTTTTAACCACTTATAGCCTTTCATGTTACCTGAATTACTTACTTGGTATAATAAATCTTTGCCTACTCTAACTATGTTAGGTGCATCAAATATGATTTCGTGATCTAATAATGTAGGTTTGCCAATTATATCTTCAAATTGATACAAGTCATCATGTAACTTAGGTCTCGGTGCTTGTAACCACATGGCACCATCTTCGAATGCTTCATACATGATGTCTTCGTATAACCTGTTTTCAAAATATCTTGCTCGAACAGGACTTGGTGTTTCAATCAACATGTCACCTAACGGCAATATGCAATCACGTGGACACCAACTATACCAGCCTTTGCTTTTCCAACCTTGGCCTATGTCGTATTCTACGTTTTCCCAGTCGATAATTTTAGGTCTATGCACTTTAACACCCATTTTTGTGAGTGTGTTTGCAAGACCATCTGCGTCTTCATTGGCTTCGTCTATTACCCATTGTGGGTAAGGACCTGCCGGAGGTAATTCTTCGGGAGTTAATGTTGCATATCCAAAACTATTAGCACTTCTGTCTGTTGCTATTCTGCTGTGATGGGCATGTCCAACAATAATTTCTTCTAACGGGTCCCAGTCATTGTGTGTGTTAACTATCATGCTACTATTTATTTAACAATCGCTCATAAAGTCTGAAATACAGACTCTAAAATTACCAGGAACGCCTCTGGAATACATGTAATGTCTTTCTTCGTCACCTAAACCAAATAACAGGGTATCGGTGTATACTAAATTTTCTGCTTCACACACTCTTTCATATTCTTTGCCGTGTTTATTCCAATTCCAATCAGGATCAAAGTGTTTCATAAAGTGTACACCTAAGTTCATGCTTGTTTTATTTTGGTAACCAACATCGTTGATCATTGTAACACCGTCATCAGTTGGTTTTCTTGAGAATCGAATACCAACTCTGTGTGTTTCAAGAGGGAAAAAAGGCTTGCTAAGACTGAATACAACTTCTTCTATGCATGGATATTTGTCTAAGTCTATGTGTATGTTCTTACATATACCCCAATATGCTAAGTCTAAGCACACAGGTATATCTAATGTACAACATATACGCATCATGCGTTCAAATTCAGGGTGCATACAACCAAAGTCACTAAATGGTGCTGATATAATTAATGCATTCAGTCCTCTACCGACAAATCTGTCAGAGTTTACATCATCTATGTAAGCAAAATCTACATGTTTACCTTGGCATGCATGATATTGGAAGTCGCCAAGTAATGCATTTATTTGTCTTGTTTTACAATGGCGCAAAATAAAATTATCAAAGGCCTGACTTGTGCCTTGTGTATAATGTGCTGTGGGAAAGTTATCAAGACCTTCTATAGATTTCATGTCAGTGTAATTAATCCACTCTCTCCATGTGTCTTCATATTCAGACATTGTTACTTCTGCAGGGGTAGTGTTCTCATAAAAATCTAAAAGTTCTTTACTGCGTACCGGCCTTGCGCCTTTTTGGTATAACTTGTGTTGCATCATACCAATATTTATCAGTACTATTTTTGCATGGCGAAAGTTCTGATAAATAGTGTTATGCCTAAATTAAGTTTATGGAATCCGGTTAAAACACATGACTTCAACTTTATCGATAGAATAGTTGGAGAGCATATCTATGCCGGAGGAACAGGTGTCCACATACACAAATATATGGGGATTACCGATAGCGATACAACAAATGACCCGACCAGACCAGGTGGAGTAAACACCAATGAATTGTTTATACAAGATTTGTTATTTTTGGAAAACAGAGATAGAAAATACAGTAAAGACATTTTTGAACTGCGTGGGCAATATAACTTAGGCGATAATGATGCATTTGATCTAACACAGTTTGGTGCCTTTCTTGCAAACGATACACTGTTTATGAATTTTCATACAGAAAGTATGGTAGATGCAATAGGAAGAAAACTAATGCCGGGTGATGTTTTAGAATTACCACATTTACGTGATGATTTATTACTGGGCAGTGACGAAGCAATAAATAGATTTTATGTAGTGCAAGAAGGTTCAAGACCTGCAGAAGGATATGATCCACGTTGGTGGTCACACTTGTGGAGAGTAAAACTTGGTCCTATAACAGACAGTCAAGAATACAGAGATATACTTGGCACTGGCGAAGAAGAAGGCGACTTGCGTAACTTAATGAGTAAGTATGCAGATGAAATTATCATCAATGATGCAATACTTACCCAAGCAGAAAGCGATGTGCCAAGCGATCCGCAGGTTAGAGATACTTCTCATTTATATTATGATGAAGCATCAGGTAAACCTCGTATCGATTTACAATTTGGGGCGGACGGTAATACTCCACCCAATGGAGCCACTCTGGTAGGCAGTGGCGAAACATTCCCAGTTACAAATATTGCTAACGGTTCATACTTTTTACGTACAGACTTTACACCTAACAGGTTGTTTAGAAAAGACGGAACAAGATGGATTAAAATTAGTGACGATAATCAACGCTCGTGGGCGGCGGCAAATAGAGCATTAACATCATTTATAAATAACGATTCAAGTTTTGTTGAAGATGGCGAAATAAGAAACGAAAAAACAAATTTAAGTAAGGTTATTAAACCACGAACAGACGATTAGGAGAAAAAATGTTTTTTGGAAAAGATACAAAATTAGATAGGGAGGCTGTTTTCGAACAGTTAAAAATAGACGAAGGAGTAGTAAATGAAATTTACCACGATCATCTCGGATATCCGACTTTTGGTGTGGGTCACTTGGTATTGGAGTCAGATCCTGAGCACGGAGCAGAAATTGGCACTCCGGTTTCAGAAGAAAGAGTACGAGAGTGCTTTGAAAAAGACCTCGACACCGCAATTAGCGAGTGTGAATTGCTATACGAAGCAGGGGTATTTGGAGATTTACCAGACGAAGTCCAGCAGATCCTGGTCAATATGATGTTTAATATGGGCAGGACAAGACTAAGTAAGTTTAAGAAAATGCATGCCGGAATACTTGAAGGGGATTGGAAGGAAGCGGCCAAGGAAGGCAGAGATTCAAGATGGCATAAACAAGTTACTAATCGTGCTGAAAGATTAATGGAAAGATTAGAGAACGTATAAATGAGGAGAGGGTCAAAAGTTCGTGACCCAATCGAATATATCAACGTAAGAATTGATATGCTTGTTAAAGAACGAACTAAAAACGATAACGAAACTGCACACATGGTAATAGATAAATGTGTAGGTGAGTTAAGTTATGTGTTAGAACTGTTAGAGAGAAATAAATGTCAGACATCAGAGTAAAAGAACCTCAATTTCCAGAAGAGGGCGAGTATACTTTAGATACGTCTGGCAATCTTGTACAGTATGTTAACGGACAATGGATAAAAGCAGACAATGGCAGGTAAAAATTTAGATTACTGGTACGATGAACAGATAAAACGTTATCTAATTCAACTTGTCAGAGTATTCTCAAACTTTCAAGTAAAAGAAAATACCGAAAATGGTGTTCACTACAATAGAGTTCCTGCACGTTATGGTGACATGAGTAGAATGGTTGCACAAATATTGCGTAACAATTCTGAGAATGCAATTAATAATGCACCTCAAATTACTATAGGAATACAAAGCATACAGCCAGCAAGAGATAGAACTGCTGAACCGTATCATGTAGACACCACGCAAGTTGCTGAACGTGACTGGAACAAAGAAGACAAACGTTATACAAGTGATCAAGGTAACTTGTACACTACACAACGTTATATGCCAGTACCGTATAACTTAAATATACAAGTTGATATATGGACCACTAACACTGATACAAAATTACAAATTTTAGAACAAGTATTTGTATTATTTAACCCAAGTATACAACTGCAATCAAATGATAATCCTCTTGACTGGACCAGTGTGTTTGAAGTTGAGATGACTGACATACAGTGGAGCAGTAGAGGTATACCTGCAGGCGTAGATGAGCAATTAGACATAGCAACATTAACATTTGCTGTGCCAATTTGGATATCACCACCTGCAAAAGTACAAAGACAAAAAATTATACAACGAATAGTAAATGATATTTACAAAACAACAGACATATCAAACTTAGGGTACAGCGAAGACTATCATGACTTCTTTAGTCAAGTACCAGATGATGCTGTTGTGGTTGTTGCCCCTGGGGATTACCAAATTCAAATAGCATCTGGTAGTGCAACATTGATAAACTCAGCAGGTGTAGGTCAAAAATGGGCAGACATCATTGAAATGCAAGGTGAGTTATCTAATACCAGTAGGATAGAATTAAATTTAGAAGACAATATACAGGACAGAACCAAATTAGTTATAGGTAGCATTTCTAAAAATCCAATAGCAGAAGACACATTGATATTTAATTTAGATGCAGACACGTTGCCCACTGACACTATTGCTAATGTAGATAAAATTATAGACCCAAGAGCAAGTAGACCCGGTGATGTACTGTTAGGTTCAGCACTTGGGCAAAGATATTTACTGTCAGAAGATGTCAGTATCGATTATGTTGAATGGGGCATAGAAGCAAAAGCAAACGACATAGTAGAATACGACGGTGCAAAATGGATTGTTGCATTTGACAGTTCAGCAGTTGACAGCGAAGCATTTGTTACTAATGCATACACAAATGCACAATTCAAATGGACTGGTACACAATGGATTAGCAGTTGGCAAGGAACATATAATCCAGGGTACTGGAGGTTGATACTTTGACAGTAGCCGCCGGTGTTGTTTTTCTTGCTAAAGATACGGGAAGATGTATGTTGCAATTACGCGAAGGCAACAAACGTTTCAATCACACATGGGGTTTTTGGGGAGGCATGATTGAAGATAAAGAATCTCCGTACGAATGCATCCAACGAGAACTAACAGAAGAAATAGGCTTTATTCCAGAACTTAAAAAACTAAATCCTATCGATGTTTACCAAAGCAAAGACAAGAACTTTTACTATTACAGTTTTGTTTATGTAGTAGAAGAGGAATTTTCGCCAGTATTAAATGGAGAAAGTGCCGGGTATGCTTGGGTAGATGTTGGGGTATGGCCGAGACCATTACACCAAGGCGCACATATTACACTGAACAAGAACAGAGGCACGGACAAAATACACACTATATTGAACATTAATAGGTAAGAGTATTGTGTCTAAAATAGTTAATTTTACTTGTCTACGTATTCAAGCAGAGTTAGACAAATATAGCAGAACAAAAACCATTCCACATGATTTATTAGATGGACTTTGGACCATTGACGATATAGAGTCCTGTTTAGAACATATGCCAAAACGTTATCAGCGTTGGGGTAAAAAATTAATAAAAGAATATACAGAATTTTTAGACAGTAATGTTGACGAATTAAAAAAAGCATTACGCAAAGAATACACTGCTGGTATGAAAGCGGCACGAACACGTGATAAACATTTTAGTTTCCCAAGAGTTCTTAATAGATATCGCCCAGATATAAATCCTATACGTGCATTATATTACGAAGCACGTAATTTAACAAGAGCATACGATTCAGAAGATGAATATCATCAATGGCTTGCAGAATTAGTAACTGATAAATCATTTAATAATGCTATGCTTGATGCAATGTCACATGATATAAAACGTTTAGAACGTGTGATACAACGTTACTACTGGCCTATGTTAAAATTAGAAGAAGAACAGATACCGCTTGAATTATTTCATGCAAGACAATTGATAAAAGATGCAAGACATTATTACAACTTCTTTCTTAATTTACAAAACTGGCGACCGGACGAATAATTATTTACTTGTAGCAATAAATATTCCATCCCAATCTTTTGGAAGTGTTTGAGTCTTTTGAAATTCGCAACGCTCAATCCACATATCATAATAACCTTTCATCTTGCCATCAAAATGCGTCTCTAATAATTTACACAATTTAATTGCTCTATCAAACTCTTGGTTTCTATAATGTGTATGCATTGCATTATGCATCTCTTTAGACTTAGCATGTTTATCTGCTTTATAATCAAGCACAGTGTATATTTCAATGCCTATTGTTTTACCTTTAACTGCCAAGTCATCAACTTTTAAATAAAAGAATTCGTTTTTAGTTTTGTGATATGTACTACCACCGACTAATAGTAAGCACCCGTATTCCTTACACTTAGACTCAATTCGTGCGGCAGTTGATACAGCATCTCCAAGTACATCATAACTATGTCTGCTTGTAGAGCCCATCTCACCGAGATAACCAACGCCAGTGTTAATGCCAGCCCCCATACCAATTGGAGGTCTTCCTTCTGCTGTGATCTTATCATTAAATTTCTCCACTGCTCTCAGCATATCCAAACCTGTTTGCACTGCTGAGTGTTCATGCTTTGCATCATCGTTTGGTGCATTGTGTATATGCATACTTGCATCACCTATGTACTTGATAATCATACCGTCTGCATCAAGTACAGGTTGTGTGATAGCATCCATATAACCATTCATTAGTTTTGTGAGTCCTTGTACATCATCTCCAAAACTTTCACCTAATGGTGTGAAGCCACGCAAGTCTGAGAAGCATATTGATATCTCTCGCTTCATGCCTTCTTTGATCAATGCAGGATTTTCTTGTAACATACGCACAACTGTGGGTGAACAATATCCTGCAAATTGCTTTTCTATTTCTTGTCTTAATTTAAACTGTATCCAGAAGTTGTTAAAACTTGCCTGTGTAAATATTAAAAATGTTGCTATTGCAGGATATGTAGCATCAAATAAAACTAAGTTTGCTGTATAAGAATGTATAGTATAATAAGCAATAGACCCTATAATGCTTATTATACTAAACAATCCTGCCCATACAGGCAACTTGTATATTGCTAAAGCAACTAATACCATGCTCAACAACGCACACACAAGCTCTGTAAGCGACGATAATTCTGATCTGGTAATGTTACTCCCATCTATAAAATTCTGTAGCATGTGTGCTTGTATATGCTGTGGATATATGTTGCCTATCGGAGTGGGCACCGGATTGGCAACACCTTCTGCACTCACACCCACTATGACGAACTTGCCGCCCATATTCGGTAAACTGTCTGCACCAGTGTATTCTATTTCTTCGAATGTATTATTAAAACGTATGTATGCTGTTCCATCGCCTTGTGTTACTACAGGAACAAATGGTGGTATAGCAAATTCTTGTATTCCTATCTCACTTGTTTTAATCATGTAACTGGGTTGACCAGTTTGCACTCTTAACATTTCAATTGCAAACGAAGGATATATTTTATCCGCTACTGTGATTGCAAGTGGGTATGTTCTTGTTTGATTATCTGGTTGTGGTGCTGATGCATTAATACCAATACCAGATGCTACTGTTTCCAACTCTGCTATATTTGTTACCAGATTTTTCCAAGTCAATAAGTGTTGCTGAGCCGGGCTCGGGCCTATTGTACCAGTCCCTATATGCGGGCCGGAACTCCTCACCCCTTTGGAACTTGGGGTCTGGGATAAAACTATTCCGTTTCCTTTTATCCATGATGCAAAGACTTCGTCTCCTCCAAAACGATCTACTTCAGGGAACATTAATGTAAAACCTACTATCCCTTGATTTTTTTGTCTTATGTCGTATATCATTTGTGCATAAGACTGCCTGGGAAATGGATACTGGCCTAAAGCATCTAAACTTTTTTCACCGAGATTAATTATAACTACTTCGTTACTTTGTTTTGTTTCGTCAAGTTGTTGGTAATAATCAAATGTCTGCGAACGCAAACTTTGTAGTGGTGTAGGATCTGATATTCTCAAACCAAGTAATAAGCATATTGTTACTGCTACTGCCCAGCCGCTGTATAACCATTTCATAGTTATATTTATCGTAAATATCAGTCAGCAAATGCTCGTTCGAGCATGAAGTCGCCCATTTCGCCAGTGTTTCCTTCTTCCCAATTTAAATATGAAAAACGCTCTCTGCATTCTTTATTAAGTGAGGGAGAACCGCAAACCATAACAGCATCAGTTTCTTTGGTTAAAGGTGAACCGAGAACTGGTTCAATGTGATTCCAAAACCTGCCTTGCCTAAAATAGTTTTCTCTGGTTACAGAAGGAATGTATAAAAATGGCATCATACCTGATATATCTTCCATGCTGTCCTTGTATGTAAGTTCTGCTACTTCTCTTACAGTGTGGAACAAATAGACGTTGTCGAACCTATCGTATGTTGCAGGGTCTTTAGCAATGCTTACAAACGGTGCTATGCCTGTTCCTGTTGCTAACATTACTAAATTCTTTTTGGGTAATAAGTAATCACAAACTAAACTACCTGTAGTTTTTGGACCTACTAATATATCGTCACCTATTTTAATATTTTGCAATTTACTTGTGAGAGGGCCATCTTGAACTTTAATACTGAGGAACTCTAAGTGGTCATCATAATTAGTGCTTACAATACTGTATGCTCTCATTATTTTTTTAGGTTCGAGCTCTAATCCTATCATAGCAAACTCTCCGTTTTTAAAACGGAAGGTTTTATCTCTTGTAGTTTTAAAAGAAAATAAGCGATCGCTGTAGTGTGTGATTTCAGTAACTTGCTCTTTATTCATGTAGATATTTATTACTATCTGTTCTTGGAGCATTCTTTTCTGGCACGACTCCAGACATGAAAATTGTTTGCCACAATAGCGGCCATAAAATAATTTGCACCAGCGAAATCCTCGTCTGTTAAAACAGTTCGTTTGGTACCGATAAACATAGCCGGTATTATAACTACTGATTTTAAAAATACTATTTCATGTAACTCAGGCTTTTTATCCAGTAGCGGATTTGCTTCCTCAATACAATCATACTTTACTGCTTCAACTGTGTTGTATATATCTAACAACTGAAATGCTGTAAACATTGCCCAGGATAATGGCGAAGCAGGTTCTTTCAGTGGTGGTAGATCTAAAGTGATGGCTGGCGGGTATTCGTATTCGAATGTTGCTTGTCGAACTTCCGCTAAAACTTCTTTGCTATAGCAACACCCATGGCCATTGTTTATAAAAAATATTTGCTCAGGAGAAAGATTTGCTGGGAGATCTGTTGCGTAACAGTTAAGAGAAAGTAGCGACAACATAATCATTGCCGCTAATTTCATTATTCGCACTCCTTAGGATTACTCGAACAATAGTCTTTAATTTGTTTTATTAACATTTTAATATCATCCTCATTGTCCTGCTTATCTTTGCGATTAGATAACAGGCTTAATCCTTTTTTGGTGCTTCTGGTTCTTTTTGTAGTTCGTCAGTTTGTTTGTCAACTTCGGTTGCGACAGTTTCTACAACACCTTGTGCAGTGTTAATAGTTACGTCTGCAATTGCTTTTGCATCGTTAGTTACTGCAACTGCCATTGTGGCGGCTCCGCCAACAACGCTGTCCACAGTACCTGTGACAATCTCTGTTCCTGCATTCCAGGCCCCTCCAACTGAGGCGCACCCTACAGTGCCTAAACAAAGTACCGCTACGAAGAACTTAATATGTGTATTCATATTATCTCCATGGTTAAATAGCATGCCAACTGCAATGCTACACTATTATTTATCTGAAAGTTAGATGCCGTGGCTGTTAAAAGGACGATCTCCTGCTAAACTGTGTTGATCGTGTAGGTGTAATTCGTAGGCCAAGATATCTTTGGTATTTTGGCAGTCGGTAGTGTGCAGTAGTTTTAATATTTCCATTCTGTTTGCTTCTTCTATTTGATGTACTACGTCACACCACATATAAAATACTGCAAATATACTTGGCACAATGATAATATAAAATACTAACCATGGGAAAAAGAAAGTGATAATTAAAACGTGTACGCCTATGACTGATAGTGAATATATCTTGAGACTATTGAGCCATTTACTTAGCATCGACCTTCAGGTTTAGTTGTTCTATGTATGCATTGCTGTGCCAATAAGTATCTAACACAATGTCAGCCACAAGAGCAATTAACACCAATGTTAGTATTACAGAAAGGTATAGGTTTATACCCGCAGATATTTTTAACCACTTAATCATATGCTTCATAGGATATATTATAGTTGATATTGTAGGACTTGTCAACCGGTTTTAATTGCTACCGTTTACTGTTACTGAACATCCTGCTGTGTTATAACATACACCTGTTATACTGTAACTGCCGGCCGATGATGTCATGTTTTGATCTAAGTCAAGTGTGTAAGCACCAGTACCGTATGTTAAATCAATTGCCGCTGTTGCGTTATTGCCACCACGTTGATTAACATCAACACTATGCCCGTCACCATCTAACACAATGTCTGCCCATTTAACACCACCGTTGCCTCGTTGATATAACACCACATCATTGTAATCACCTGTTATCTCTATAAAGCCATCGTGTCCTGATTTGCCTAACTGCCTGTGGTCTACATCATTGTAGTCACCTGTTATAATGTTTGCCAAATGATGAGGACCTGCGTTAGTACCGCCTGACGATCTGTTAGTATCTGTTTGGCTACTTGCTAAAGTATTGTTGGAGCCATCTATGGTCCAATATGCTTCGTGGCCGCCTTCTTCGTCTATGTCAAGATTGCCTGTTAAATGTTTACCTTGCCACACTTTGAGATCATTATTACTACCAGTTGCATCTACTTTTGCAAAGTTATCGTTGCCGCCATTGCCTTGAAATAAATCAAACGTGTTGTTACTGCCATTTAAGTTACCTTCAAATAAATGACTGTAGCCTTGCTGATAAAATGTTAAGTTATTAGACGCACCAAGTAATTGACTATTGATGTCTATGCCTTGGATTACATTGTCGTATCCATCTTGTGTTACCGTTAGAGTAAGATTGTCACCTGCTTGGTCAATGAGAATAATGTTGTCTGCATTTGCTGTCATAGGCATTAATAAAAACATGCCCAGTATAATATATCCCAATACTAAAAGAGGGGTATCTTTTGGTTTCATTTCGTTTAGTTTTTTATCTATGTTCATATTAACCTTGTGTTTGTCTTATGTATATATTTATACCTGAACAATCATTTACACATATAACGTTAGTTCTATTCTCTATGTCTGTTTCAAGTCTTGCATTACTGCCAACTGGCACTTTAACACTGATAGTACCATTAACTTCTCTGTAGAACCATATAAATCCAGAACGATCTATTATGGTATTAAATTGTGTTTTTGGATCAAACCCTGATGCTAATGTACCTGTTATTATATCAACGCCTTGTTGTCCTTCTGTTTTTTCTGACAACACTGCAAGTTTATCTGCTTCGTCTAATATTTCTAATAAATCCTGTAAAAAATCAACACCTAATATGTCAACATCTAATTCACTGAATTCTAAGTCTATGCTATCTTCATTTTGATCGTCGAGCAAATTTTCTTCTAAGAAATCTATATCGAGATCACTGAATGCTAAGTAGTCAATGCCCTTTCTTGCTTCTATTTGTTGTTCTTCTGCTTCTGTGATTTCTGCTGGTTCACTTACAATAAACATGTTGTCTATCATATTTAAATTTAAATCTTGTATAACCACTGGCTGAGTTGGCGGTGTTTCAAACGTGCTTACCATTACTGCTTGATAGGCTTCTTCTAATACAACTGTTCCGCCATCATTAGTAACTGTGATAGCACCGGACGGTCTACACCCTTCTTCTAATTTTACCTTGTCTGTGCAATTTGCATCTGGCAATAGTATAACTAAACTCCTGCCTAATTCATCTACTGTGGTTGTAAAATCTGTTCCACGCACACCAATTGTTGCTGTGGGAGTTTGTATGGCTATGTTTTCTTTTGGTACAAGTCCTAATCCGCCTGTGGCAAATCTTGCTGTGCCTGACACAAAATTCATTGCCATTTTACTTTTGCTTGGATCGGGGTCGTAGACATACTCATTGATTACTATCAACGTATTTTCTGTCAGACTGACCTGTGTTTTATCTACGAATTCAATTTTAAGTCTACCTGCTGTAGTTTCTACATTGTCCATACTAACAATTGTAGAATCTAAAACTGCAGACAGTTTTTCACCAGATGTTCGTTCTATACTACCCGGATTTCCAGTCTGCTCAAATACGCCGCCTATCCTTTCAGCGGCGCTTGAGTTAGACAAAAACGAAAACAGTACAACAAAACTAATCTTTCTGAGTAATGCTAACTGTTGCGTTTTCACTGTCTATATCTAAATCCATATGACCGTAGCATGAAGTTGCACCAGTGGCACATGTACCGGAACTTTGAATTAAATCAATGTCTCCGCCTGAACCGTCGTATACTACTTTCATGTACTGATCTGCACCATCAGTTTGGCTGGTTACAATATCGTTATTATCACCAGTTAGGTCAAAATTCCAAGTTGCATCATCGACTTCAATGTCAATGTCCCATACGTTGCTGTCACCTAAGATTGCTAAGTCGAAATCTAATCTTTCTGCACTTGCGGCTGATCCTAAGTCAAAGTCAAACGTATTTGAATCACCTTGAATTGTAGCGAGTATATTGCCTGTATCGGCTGAACCTGTGTCACCAACTTTGATGTCCCAGATATTACTGCTACCAGTAAAAGTCCAATCGTATGTACTGCTGTCTGCAGTTATACTACCAAAAAACTCATTACTGTTACCTATTTGGTCTAAATCGATATTCAATGATGAACCAACTATAGTTAGATCACTACTTTGATCTGTATCGCCGGCTATCTTGTTACCAAAACCTTGTTGTAAAATAGTTAAATTCAGTGTGTCACCAACTTGATCAATTAAGATTTCATTATCAGTTGCACCTGCTGAATAAACTGCTCCACTAAAGGTCATTAACCCTACTACCAAACTTAATGCTGATAAAGTTTTATTCAACATTTGTTTCTCCTATGTTTAAATTTTCTACAGGTGGGAGACTTTCAGCATCATTGCTGGTAATCGTCCAGTAACCTCTATCGTCACCTTGTTCGATGAGTGCAAGTACTGCCGCTTCCGTGGCGCTCCTTACTGCCCATGTCACACTTTCGTTAGAAGTAATTCCTGTTTCTAATTCTAATAATTTTGTATCCATGTCAAGAAAACGAAATACATCTCCTCCCATGCCTACACTAAGTATTGTCTTGTATGTCTGTACGTTAAGTATAACTTCGCCTGTTAAAGTACTAACAGCACGTAGACTAACAATAATGCTGTCTCGTCTGTATTGAGCACTTCCGCCGATACCTAAATATCTGGCTCCGTTACCTCCTGTTTCTATGTTACTATCGTACCCAACTATACCGCCTTCAAGTAAAATACCCGCAAACAACATTGGTTGTAGTTTTTGGCTCTCTTTACCTGCTTTGGCATAATCGTCTCTGGTACTGCGGATAATTTGTCTTTCTCTGACCAGGTTATCCAGACCTACTCCTCTTTCAACAACACGGAACCAAGTACCGTTTGCAGTCTCACCTGCGCCTGCCGCCTTAAGAGCATCAATTAACAATGCTTTTGCACCCTGCGTTACTGCTGTGCTGAACAATGCTATATTGTCTTTTTGTTTTCTTTGACCTGTTAAGTCAGAGAACTGATATACTGCAACCACAGGCATTACTTCTGCAGGTGGTAACTGTCTTAATCTTTCATATGTTGGTAATTCGACTTGTTTTGGTTCTTCGACACACTCCATTACATTGTCGTAACACCACTCGCCTGTTAATGCATTATTAGGCAATGACATTGATGCACACCCCGACATTATCGTGCTAAAAAGTAGTGTAGCAATTAGCGAACTATAACTTTTCATATTGTCTTATCCGCCGCCGATGGCAACTCCTACAGGTATATCTATTGTAGTCATTGTTCCGTCTGAGCTTACAATGGTTAGCCTAATTATTTCTATGCCGTCATCTCCAACCATTCTTTCGTATGTGACTGTATTTCCTTCGATAGTGAACACACCATAGTCTGCTCCGTCTTCGTTACCGAACATACTGTCTACTAACTGTCTACTAATTTGACTGTAAATTCTACTTTCTAAATTTCTCAAAAATTTATTAAGTGTTGAATTTTCTTCTTCACGCTGAATTCTTAATAGCTCAGCGTCTATTTGATCTTTAATTTTGTCTTTACGACTTTTTTGTTGATTCTCAATGGTTAGGTAATGGGCGCCTGTTCCTACACCACTGAAACTTGGATTTTTAAATTTATGTACTAATTCGTCTGCTAATGCTAACGGACTCATGAATAATAGTCCTAACATTATACCGAATGCAAATGCTTTGAATAAATCACTACCAGACCATATACGTGGTCCTACTTGCGATTTAAGTAACTCCCAATCTTTATCTCTCATCTGTCTGTACCTCTGACTGTAGTGTGGCAAGAGCCTCTTTTTGCTTGGCTTCTTTTATTACCTTCTGTCTTTCTTTGTATTCTAAAACTACATTTACTTTTTGCTGTAGTCGTATCATATCCTGATCAAGCATTCGTGTTTGATCAATTACACGTATTAATGCCATATGCATTGTTTCTAATTCGGGGTCTATTTTCTCACCTATAAACCACCAAACATAATATATAAAATATCCTAATCCTACACAAAGTACTATTGGAAAGCCAAATGTGTTAATTGCTTCAGCAATTCCATTCACATCTTCCATTAGTCTCTCCTTGCATCAATTTTGTTATCTTCTACAAAATTTTCTGCTCGTGCTACTCTGTCGATGTCAGGGCTTAGTTCAAGAGCACTACTTACAAGCAAGTCAATTTTCATCATCTCATTGCTCATTGTTCTGGCTCGATTTTCTAAACTATTACAAAATATAGTTAGAGTTTTTATTTGCCCTACTATGCCTTCAAGTATTTGTTTGATAACAAGGAATATGAAAAAACCCATTACCATACTGCCGGCAATTGGTGCTCCAACTTCTGCTATTAATCCAAAAATTTCATTCATACAATGTGTACCTGTCTTTGTTGTACTCTTTTTTTAGGTGTTTTGTATGTATGTGTGTTCTATTATACTATCTGTGTTTTAAACTTACCTATCTCTCCTGTACCTATTATTTATCACATTTGTAACCAAAAATTGTACCAAAAAAAAGCACTCCGAAGAGTGCTTTTAAAGTTTCTATAATTGTTGTTATAGTTTATTGTAAGTTGATTAATGCTTCAACAACACCGTTACCATCTTCGTTTTCGCTAATTGCTTTACCGATGATTGTACCTGACTTAACGTTTTCTGGGTCAGCGCCTTTGGCTCTACCTGGAATACCTGATGTTACAAGTAAGTCACCTTTGCCAATTGGACCAACAACTTTAACTGGTACCCTTCCGCATAATGCTACTGGAGTTCCACCTGCTAATTCACTGTTCATCAAGTATGCTGGGTCTGTGGAAACAACACCTGCTACACGGTAATCTTCATCACCTGCACATTCTGTTATTTCTGCATCGCCACCAAACACAACAACTGTACCTGCATCATACACTGCATCTGCTGAATAGTTCTCAGCCAAATCCGCATATCTTGCCGTTGTTGCTGTTGCACTAACTACGCCAGCACTAAAGTTACCGGAACCGTCTCTGGCAACCACTGTACTTGCTGTATTGGCTGATGTTGCGTTAACATTTAATGTAGCACTACCACTTGATGCGCCACCTGTTAAGTATGAACCTGCCACAACTGCTGTAATATCACCTACGTTGCCTGTTAGTCCACTTATGCGTCCTGTTACGTGATCGTATACGTCATTACCTGTTGGTATTGATGTGCCGCCGTTTGCAACTGCACCAGTAGAAACACTTAATGTAACACTACCACTTGAACCGCCGCCACTTAAATGTGTACCTGCTGTAACACCAGTGATGTCACCAACGTTACTTGTCCAACCGGAGTCATTGTTAAACTGACTTAGTTTAAATTCACCAATTGCTTTCTTTCTCTCAGCGCCTGAATCAAGTAAAATAAGTTCGTCATTAGCACCGCTAACATCTGCTGTCATATCAGTAAGTTCTGATAAGTCTAAAGTGATGCTTGGTGTACCTGAAGTACCTCCGCCGTCTAAACCTGTACCTACTGTAATACCTGTTAAGTAACCAGTGTCTGTTAAACTAATAACACCTGTTGAGCTGTTATATGTAACACCAGTTCCACCACTAACTAATCCTCTAACATGTGAATCGCTTAGTGCTAAACTAACACTACCACTTGATCCACCGCCAGTTAAACCGTTACCAGCACTTACGTTTGTTATATCACCAACTGTTGTTGAGTAACCGTATGCTTCAATCTTATCAGCAACTGCTTTTGCTGTCATTAACACTGTGTCTGAATCACTAAATGCTTCTGAACTTAATTGTATTGCCGCTCCAGCAAAGTCACCAACTGTTAAATCTGGTAGTCTTGCACTTGCAATAGTACCTGATGCTATTTGACTTGCACCAATTGATATTGAAACTTCGCCACTTGCAGTTAAACGTCCTTTTGCATCAACTGTAAATGTTGATACTGTGCCAGCGTCACCAAATGATCCAACTGATGCGGCTGTATCTGCTAATGCTAAACTAACACTACCACTTGAACCACCACCTGTTAAACCTGAGCCTGCACTTACGTTTGTTATATCACCAACTGTTGTTGAGTAACCATAACTTAGAATTTTATCTTGTACTGCCGCCGATGTCATTAATGTTGTATCGTTATCTGCAAAACTTTCTGTGCTTAACTGAATTGTTGCTCCTGCAAATTCACTAATTGTTAAACCACTTACGTTTAATGTTGCTGTACCACTTGTAGCACCGCCACTTAAACCAGTTCCTGCTACTACACCAGTAATAAAGTTTGGATCTGTTAGACTGATTACACCACTTGATAAAGTAATACCAGCACCACCACTAAAGTGATTTCTAACTTGTGCCGCACTTGGACCTGTGTAACTAATAACACCTGTTGTGCTGTTGTATGCTAATGCACCATCACCACCGTTATCTGTTACAGAGATAGCACCTCTGGCGTCTGCGTCTGCATACATTGTAGGCTCACTATAACTTATAACACCTGTTGTGCTGTTATATGCTAAGTCACCACTTGCACTAATTGCCGCTCTTGCTCTTGCAGTTGTATGGTATTGATTAGTACCTTCTGATAAATTACTTGTGCTGTGATTAGCAATACTGCTAACTGTACCAGTTACATCACCAGTTACATCACCAGTTACATCACCAGTTACATTACCAACTACTGCGCCTCTAAATGTTGTAGCAACAAAATCTGTTGATACTGCCCATCTGTCGTTTGACTCGTCCCATAGTAACTGTACATTTGTAGCATCACCACGTTCAATTTCAATACCTGCATTGGCTGTAGGGGAACCTGATGCATTGTTGTTTAGAACGATGATGTTGTCATCAACTGTTAAAGTTTCTGTATTAACAGTAGTTTGTGTACCGTTAATTGTTAAGTTACCATTAACTATAATGTTGTCACTAAATGTTTTAGCACCTGCTACTGTTTGAGTACCACTTGTTCTAACTACAGTATTATCTACTGAGAATGAACCGGAACTAACATCTAAGCCGTCACCTGCTGATACATGTGCTCTAACTTGCGCCGCACTTGGACCTGTGTAAGTAATTACACCAGTTGAGCTGTTATAAGCAAGACTTCCGTCTCCGCCTGCGTCAGTAACACTAATTGCACTTCTGGCATCTGCATCTGCATACATAGTTGGGGTTGTATAAGACATAACACCTGTTGTGCTGTTATATGCTAAGTTGCCACCTGCACTAATTGAAGCTCTTGCTAATGCATCAGTATACTGAGTGATAGTTGTTGCAATAGCACCGTCTGTTACAGTAATACCTGTACCAGCACTAATATGAGCTCTTACTTCTGAAGCACTTGGGCCTGTGTAAGTAATAACACCTGATGTGCTGTTGTATGCCAATGATCCGTCACCACCTGCATCTGTTACACTAATTAATCCTTTTGCATAGCTCTCATCAAGTGATATTTCGTCTGCATCAACAGTAATACCGTTGCCTTCACCAATGTTTAATGTAACTGCACCTGCTGTGCCGCCACCTGTTAAACCTGATCCTGCGCCTACGCTTTCAATGTCACCTGCGTCATTAGTAAAACTAAATACACCAGTTGAGCTATCGTATGCTAAATCGCCACTTGCACTAAAGTGTGCTCTTGTCTCTGCCGCACTTGGTCCTGTGTAAGTAATTACACCAGTTGAACTATTGTATGCCGCACTACCATCACCACCTGCATCTGTTACACTAATAAGTGCTCTTGCAGTTGAATCTGTAAGCATGTTTTGATAAGTTGTACCATCGTTTGTAAATGCCCATGAACCTTCTGACTCGTCCCATTTTAGGAATACGTCTGCACTTGAGGCTCTGTCTACTTGGAAACCTGTGTCTAATGCACTACCAGTTCCAGCATTTAATAAAATAATTTCATCTGCAATTTCTAATGCACTACCTGAACTTGTTAGTGTACCAGTAATTTCCATATTACCTGAGAATGTTTTGTTACCTGCTAACGTTTGGTTACCAGTTGTTCTCATTACAGTACTGTCAACAGCAATTGTACCAGTACTAATATCAATACCTGATCCACCGTTAAAGTGAGCTCTTACCTCTGCGGCACTTGGACCTGTGTAAGTAATTACACCATTGTCTAATGCTAATGAGCCATCGCCGCCTGCATCAGTAACACTTAAGAAAGTTAATGCATCTACATAACCTTTGCTTGCCGCATCACCATCTGCTACTGGAGTAGAGATATTGTTAATATGGTTGCTGTCTAAATTAACATTTGAACCAAACTTAACACCACCTGCTGAAGTAATTGATTTGTTTGCTGTTAAAACAACATCTGTTTTCAGTTGGATGTCACCACCTGATGTTAATTCAATATCACCTGTTCCTGTTGAAACAATGCTAATATTTTGGTTGGCGTCTGCACTAAACTGAATAGTACCTGAGTTATCAGATAATACTTGTTGTCCGTTAACGTATAAAGATCCCGGACCAACGTATATGTCTCGCCATTGTTTTGTTTCAGAACCTAAGTCGTATGTAACGTCTGCATTAGGTATAATGTGTCCTGAGAACGCACCTCCACCTAAGAAACTTTGTACACCGCTTGTAAAAGTTGCTGAAGAAGTATCAAGTGCAATAGTGGCCGATCCTGCGTCTGCTCCACCACTTAAACCTGAGCCTGCTACAACGGCAGTAATATCACCTGTTGCCGCCGCTACTACTTCTGAATTTTTTGCAAGTCTGTGACCACCTGCTGTTGTACCATCATGTACTATGACGGTATTGTTAGTTGTATCGATCGTAATCTCACCCGCTAATCCGGTAAAACTACCGTGTTGCGTCGAGGTACCTCGTCTTCTTTGAATTGCTGTTGCCATTACTTTCCCCTAAAAGTATTAGTTTACTATAGATATATTTATCTAAATCTAAAATTTTTCACCTTATTAAAACCAGTTCCATCTCATCTGATAAATCTTTGATCTTTATCCAGTTTTTGTTTAAAACTTGTCCTTTAAAAATAGGTATGGTTCCTAAAACACAAACCATTGCCCATCCCTGTCTGTCTTGTCTGCCTTCGTATTCTTGTGCATATTCATATGCAGAATTCACTAAAGGTCTTTTCATCTCGTTACCATCTTCGTCTGTTTCTATAATACATGCATTCTCTGGTAATGCAAATTTAGGATCAAGTCCGTCTTTATAAAAACTTTTCATTGTAGAAGTTTCTGCTTCCATCCATTCTACAATTTCATATGCCTGCTCAGCTCGTTTGCCATGCAAGTCTTGAAAATATTTATTTCGCCAATGATTCCATTTTGCATTACTGGCTAATGCTGATCTCTCAACTATCACACCAAGTATTGCATCACTGTCATCGTCCGCTACTCTAATTTTTCCTTCCTTTGTAACAGTTACCGTAAATCCGTTCCTGTCTTCGCCTCTGGCATTTCCATCTTCCCATTCAAAAAATTCTGAATATCCTGATGCATTATTAAATAATGTGCCTCCTGCAAAAACATCACCTTGTCCGTTGACTTTAAATGTTTCTGTCTTAAGATCGTTTTCACCAACGTTACTATTAACACTGATTGCTTTCCAACCTTTGTTTTCTCCTGGATTAGCATCAATTTTTAATACTGATCCTGTGAAATCTTTTGACGGTACTTCTATGTTCATCACATCGCCGTCTGCTTGTTTGTGGTACACACTTAATGTTTCGTTGTTGTTCTTTTTAAACTTGTTAATACCAAGAGAACCATCACTAAACACATTAAACCCTTGACGATTCATTCTACTAACTGCTCTTAGAGAAAAACTTTTATCGTCATCACCATCACTTTCAATTAATACACCCCTGGTAACGCCATCGCCTACACTGGGCAGTATTGCTTCACTGCTGTAGTTTGCACACTTAAAGTGGGCACTACCTCTACCAAAACTTCTTGGAGCTCTGGTACCGGAACCTAATTGTCCGTTTTTACCAATCATTAAGATCGGATCTCCTTCTTTAGCAAACATTAATCCATCTAAGTTTGCTTCTATTGAAAACTGGTGTTCACTGGTAAGTGTAATTTTCTCTCTACGTTGCTCACTTGCAGAATTAATCTTGCCTAATGCAACTTGAAGTTTACCTTCTATCTCACCTGAGAACTTATTCATTTCAGTTACCATATCGGCAACTTGTTCTGTTAATTGTGCTTCTACCTGCTTTGTAATTTTTTCTGTTACTTCGGCAGTGATTTTTTCTATGTCTATTTTATCTACTTTTTGTGCTAACGATAATTCTATATTTTGTTTTGCCTTTGGCATGTGTGTGTCCTATTAAAATATTATGAGCTAATAACTGCTCTGTCTGTGATTCTTCTCCAATCAGTGCCATCGTAAAAAGCCATTGTAGCACCCCCTGTCTCGTTACTTACAAATATCATATCACCTGGATTGATATATGTTAATGCATTTGCTTCAGCAACTGTGTAACTATCATGAGATGTTGGTTGTCTATCATCGACTGTGACTACACCATAATCAACTACAATGTTTGCCGCTTGTGTAATGCTACCATAGTCTTCTACGTGACTAAATGAGCCCATAACATCTAAGTTTGTAACTTGCAAAGTATTTGTACTGTCATCAAATGTAAAATCAGCATCGCCTGATAATACGCCACTCTTATTATATTGTACTTGAGTTGTTGAACCGCCTACGCCGCCTGCATCTGTAAAGGAAAGTGTTCCGCTACCATCTGTTTTAATAACTTGCCCTGCTGTTCCATCTGCTGTAGGCAAATTGTAAGTATTATTAATAGTGATTGAAGAACCATCTACTTTAAATACCTCAGAGCTATTACTTGCATTGTATACTTTAAATATTGGATTGTTGCCGGAGTTGTTATCTACTACTCTGATAACACTGGCTGAGCCGTTGCTGTGTTTTAAATCTAAATAGGCTCCGCTGTATTGTAAACTTGGGTTGGTACCTAATCTTAAATTACCATTTACAAATAATCTTTCATTTGAACTCGTTGAACCGATGGACACGGTGTCATTGGCTGAGTCAACACTTAACGTACCGTTGTCAACTAATAGGGTACTTAAACTTTCTCCTACTGGTTTCCAGCCGCTGTTATATATTTTTAAAGTGCTGTTATCAGAGTCTATCCAAAGGTCGCCAGCAGATAAATCACTGGATGGTTGTGTGCCTGTAGATATTTTGCTACCACTTGACTTTCCGATCTTAAATTCAGAAGTAGTGGTACCTTTAAAATTACCAAAAATCGCCATATTGTCCTCGGTTAGTTCAATGTCTTAAACATTGTCAGTATCACGCGATACTGTCTTCGCCGTTACAAGTATTTATCACTATTAAATGATTGCTGTGGGATAGGGTAGAATTTTAAACTAAAACTTCAATAATGCCTGGAGCGGCTTCTGTTTTTGTTTCTAAAGCAATTCCAATGATTTGTAGAGAACTTAAAGAATGTGCCATTGCGCCTACCATTGCATGTCCTGGTAGATCACTTGTAATTAATACATCACCTTTGTTTACGTTGCCAACAACTTTACATGGCACTCTACCACGTAATGCTACTGCTACACCTTGTGATTCGGCATTCATTAAATATGCTGGGTCTGTGGAAACAACACCGGCAACTCTATAACTGCCTGGATTGTCTGTTACTGTTACTTCTGCTTCGCCACCTACTATAACAACTGTGCCTGGATCATAACTGGCATCTGCTGTGTACATTTCTGCCAAATCCGCATAACGTGCCGCTGTTGCTGTTGCTGTAATAACACCTGCACTAAAGTTACCGCTTCCATCTCTGGCTACAATTTTATTTGCTGTATTGGCTGATGTGGCTTGAACGTCTATATCGTCTGCATTAACAGTTATATAATCACCTGCGCCAACTGTTAAAGTAACTGCACCTGATGTGCCTCCGCCTGATAAACCGGCACCGGCAGTTACACTTGTGATATCACCAACGTTACTTGTCCAACCACCATAGTTACCAAGGTCGTTATTAAAGTCACTTAGTGTAATTTCACCAATTAGTTTTCTTCTTTCTGCGCCATTGTCAAGTAGGATAAGTTCATCTTGTGTACCAACAACTGCCGCTGTCATATCAGTAAGTTCTGATAAATCTAAAGTAATACTTGGAGTTGTAGTTGCATTACTTACATCTAAACCTGTGCCAACACTTACACTTGTTACTGTGCCTACTGTGTCGGAGTCTGTGAAACTGAATACACCAGTTGAGCTGTTATATGAAATGTCGCCACTTGCACTAAACAATCCTTTAATATAAGTATCGTCTGTTGTTATCTCGTCTGCCGCTACAGATATACCATTTCCGCCTGCAACATTAAGTGTTCTTGTTGTGGTTATATCACCACCGCCTGTTAAACCGGCGCCTGCTGTAATGCTTACCGAACTGTGATCAACGTGTTCATTTGCTACAAAGCCACTTAAACTATCATGTACAATTTGACTGTCGTTTGTGCTGATAGCACCTGATAATTGATTAAACGAAATACCAGTTCCTGAACTTAGGTCGCCTCTGGTGTCACTTGCACTTGGACCTGTGTAAGTAATTACACCAGTTGAGCTGTTATAAGCAAGGCTTCCATGGCCGCCTGTATCACTAACACTGATTAAACCTCGCACTTCTGCATCTGTTCTTTCAGTTGGAGTAGTGTAACTTATAACACCTGTTGTGCTGTTATATGCTAAGTCACCACTTGCACTAATTGCCGCTCTGGCTCTTGTGTTTGTAAACCATAAATTAATAGGTGAACCGTCTTCGTCTATATCGTCTGTGCTTAAAGTTATTGCACCAGTCTCACCATTAACACTGGTTACTGGAGCAGTTGCGGCTGAGAAACTGATAACACCTGTTGAGCTGTTATAAGAGATATCGCCACTTGCACTAAGTAAGGCACGTACTTCAGCATCTGTTCTTTCTGTTGGGGTAGTGTAACTTATAACACCAGTAGTATTGTTGTATGCTAAGTCGCCACCTGCACTTATTAATGTTCTAATATGAGCATCATCTGTGCCAATGCTATCAGCCGCTACACTTATACCTGTGCCAGCGCCTATATTTAATGTTACCTGTCCTGAGTTGCCGCCACCTGTTAAACCTGAGCCTGCCGCAACACCTGTGATGTCAGCAGGGTTATCGTTTGAAATAGTAACTGTGTCGCCGGAGTTAGTAACAGTTATATTTGTGCCACCTGTTAATATTAACGAATCTCCGCTTGTGATAGGAGCCGATGCTCCTGGACCTGATTCTGTTTGCACTGACCAACTTGAATAGTTATCTGCTGTGGTTGTTATTACACCAGTTGAGCTGTTATAACTTACTAATCCACTTGCACTGATTGAACCTCTGATGTAGGACTGGTCTGCATTTAATGTTACTGCACCTGATGTACCACCTCCAGTTAAACCTGTTCCTGCTGTGACACTTTCTATGTCACCTGCGTCATTGGTAAAACTGAATGTACCTGTTGTGCTGTTATAACTTAAATCTCCACTTGCACTAAAGGCGCCTCTGATTGCACTGATGTCTGCATCAATTGAAACTGTGTTAGTGTCAGATGTAATAGTTGTATATGTTCCGTCGTTAATGCCTTTGATACCGTGGTATAAATTACCACCACTTGATCTTTGACCTGAATACAGTTCGTGTGTGCTTGAACCTGTTATACCAGGATTAGCATAAGTTTGACCTGAACTGGATTCTTCTACATATCCAACACTGCCTGCTGGAGTAATTTGTTTCTTAGTACCATTGACATATACCCATGCCTCATTGGAGTCTGTGAATATTGCTCCTGCATCTGTTACGTCAGTGGTTGGTAAAATTAATTTACCTGTGAATGTTTTAGTACCTGCTAAACTTTGATCACCTGTTGTTCTTATAACTGTGCTGTCAACTTCGATGTCATTTGCATTTGCTGTAATACCATCTCCGCCAATAACATTTAATGTTCTACTTGTGGTTATATCACCGCCACCAGTTAAACCAGTACCTGCTGTGATATCTACTGCTGAATGGTCCACGTGTTCATTTGCTACAAAACCATCTAAACTGTCATGTTGTATTTCACTTTCTACAGCCTGGAATGCTCCTGTTGAACTATTGTAGTCAACGCCATTACTTGCACTAAAATGTGCTCTAACATTACTTGCTGAATCGTCTATCCTTGCTTGTACTTCTGCAAGGCTTGGTCCTGTATAAGTAAATACACCTGATGTACTGTTGTAAGCAAGACTTCCGTCGCCACCACTATCTGTAACACTAAAGTGTGTTCTTGTTTCTGCGGCACTTGGACCGGTGTAACTAATAATACCCGAAGTGCTGTTATAACTAATAGAGCCATCGCCACTTACATTGTTAGAACTGATGTGAGCTCTTACTTCTGCTGGGCTTGGACCTGTGTAAGTAATTACACCTGTGGGTGCATCATAACTTAAACTGCCGTCTCCGCCTCCATCACTAACACTAACAAGCGATCTTATTTCGCTGTTGTCTGCTGTGAAGGCACCTGTACTACTATTATAATTAATACCACTACTTGCACTAAAATCTGTTAGCAATAATATATCTTTATCAGATGCACCGTCGTTGCTAAACTGCCATCTGCTTGAACCTGTGTCCCATTTTAAATATGGATCGCTACCGGTTGCTACAACATAAATGTGTGCATCGCCATTACCTGCGGCGCCTGATCGCATTGTGATACTTGTATCTTCTACAAGTAAATCTACTTGGGTTAAACTGTTAAATTCACCAGTAACATTTAAGTCGCCTGTGACTGTGAAGCCTGGTACTGTTGCACTGCTTAAATCTACACTGCCTGTAAATGTTTTGATGCCAGCAATACTTTGATTGCCTGTTGTTCTTACTACTGAAGTGTCAACATCTATGACACCACTTGCTAAGTCAATGCCGTCACCACCGCTAAAGTGGGCTCTAACATTACTTGCTGAATTATCTATTCTTGCTTGTACTTGTGCTAAACTTGGACCTGTGTAAGTAATAACACCTGTTCCTGAGTTATATGCTAAACTTCCGTCTCCACCAGCATCAGTAACACTGATATGAGCTCTTGTTTCTGCGGCACTTGTTCCTACAAATGTTATAACACCTGTTGTACTATTGTATGACAATGAGCCATCGTTTCCTGCTGTATCGTCAACACTGATGTGAGCTCTTACTTCACTTGCACTTGGACCGGTATATGTGAATGCACCTGTTGAGCTGTTATATGCTAAACTTCCATCACCGCCTGTGTCATTAACAGCCAATAATGCTCTACTGGCACTGTCAAAGTCTGTGATATGGTTATGAGGTATATTGATTTCTACTTCTGAAATTGCAGTAACTTGACCACGTGAATTGACTTGCGTTCTGGAAACGTGTGTAGCATCTCCGTATGTGCCTGGCGTATCGCCGAGTACATTATCAGTGATACTGATATCACCTGTACTTGAACTATATGTTATTCCTGTGCCACCTGTGAAGTGAGCTCTTGTTTCACTTGCACTTGGGCCTGTATAAGTAATTACACCCGATGCATATGAAAGAGAACCATCGCCACCTGTGTCATTTGCACTAAAAAATCCTTCGACTACAGATTCTAAATCATTAACTTGTGATGATGCAATATCTATTGTTGTATTAGATGCTGATGTTAACTGTCCACCTGCATTAACTGTAAAAGTAGGCACTGCTGATGCAGTACCATAATTGCCTGCTGTTACTCCTGTAGCACTGAATACAGTTGCTATGTTTATTGAGTCGCCGGCATTTTGTAAATCGTATGATGTAGAACTAACTGCACCTGATACTTGAACTGAAAAAGGAGAAGATAAGGAATCTGCCGCTGTTGCTGTTCCTGTTAAGTTGGCTTCTACTGTAGGTGCTACTATTGTTTTATCTATGACAAGTTTGTTGGTTGCACTTTGGTATGTTAATACACCGTATCCGGCGCCTGATCTTAACTTTAATGTTGCGTCTGTGGCTACGTCATCTTTGTCGAAGCCATCACTGTTGATAATGAAGGTTTCACCTTCAAACTTTGTTTCGCTGTATGTTACAGTATTGGTATATTGTCTTTGCTCAATATTACCTTCAATGATCAGTCGACCCTGAACTATTAGTTCTTCGTCTGCATTTATATATGTTCTTTTATTTGCCATTTAGTAATCCTACGCCAACAGTTGTCTTACAACTATTTATCATAATGAAACAAAAGATTTTTCAATCAAAAAAAAGCACTCCGAAGAGTGCTTTTAATTTTCTGGTAAGTTTTAAGGCTTACTGGAATGCTACGTTAGACATGCTAATTGCATCAACGTAATCTGCCGCGTTACCCAATGAACTTGCTGTGTTAGTAAGTTCTTTGTAACCATAACGTGTCATGAATGACACTACTGGTTCAAATGTAGCAGGATCCATAACTGGACCTGTGCTCATTAATGGTACGTATGGGCAGTAGAATGCTGGCGCATCAGTTTCGCTTGAACCTTTGTAGCCGACAAGTACTTTAGTACCGTCTGCCGCGTAGTTGTCTACGAATACTTTGATTGTTCCATTTAAAGTACCTACAAACTTAGTGTTTGTTGGAGACTCAAAAGAACCTTCAGTTGTTCTTGCGAACGTTGAAGTTGATGCTGACTGAAGAACAGTTAATGCTTCTGGAGATACTACGATGTAGTTACCAGCGCCACGTCTTGTTCTTGCCGCTATTCTGTTTGCCGCACGGTTGATTTCGATTGCCAATAATGCATGACGATCACCGACGTATGTAGGAGTATATGCTGAACCTAAACCATTAAAGTCTAAAGCCGTACCTGCTCCAGCCAAGTTACGTAAAGAACCGATAATTTCTTGGTCGATTTCTACTACGATTTCTTGTGCTAATGCCTGCATGATTTCTGCTTCAACGTCTACGCCGTGCATTGCTTCTGCATCTTGAGCCGCCTCAAAAGTCCATCTTGCTGAAAGACGTCTTGTCTTCGCTTCAACAGTTTCTTTTAAGATTTGAATGCTCATTTTCTTACCTGGTGTTCCCTCAGCCGCCGCTGTGGCGTCTGGGCTACCAGCGTATGAATTAGCAAGTTTGAAAGGACTTAATGCCTCGTCACCTGCTGTTGCTCCACCACCAGTTTCCGCATAACGGACTCTTAGTGTGTGGATTTGTCCTACTGGACCACTCATTGGTTGTACACCAACAAGTTCGTTTGCGATCACTGAAGGCATAACCCTTCTGATCAAAGGTAACATTACCTTGTTTAATGTTGCTACTGAACCTGCACCTGTTGCACCTGTGGTTGCGGCCTCTGACAATTGACGCTTTGCGTTTTCGAGGACCACGTCCATAGTTTTTTGACGTTGACCACTAAGGCCTTCCATCAATGCATCTTTGGTTGCGGACCAGTTGCTTTCAAATAAATTTGCCATTTTTTTGCTCCTGATTATTTTGAAAGTCCGGCTAATTTACGGATCGTTTGTATTTCTACAACATCCGTGCTGTCATTGGCTTCTACTTTCGCAGATGCCTTCTTGTTGCCTGTTTCTTCTGTTCTTACAGACTCTGTTATTGTCTTTTTCACTCTTGGTGTTTCGCCATCTAAAACTGATGGAAGATACTTATCGAATTGCTTCTGTAAGTTCTCTGTCTTTACACTTTCAAGTAAATCTGACATAATCTCTCTCTTCTCTTTACCTAACGGTGACATAAGATTTGTTAAAGTCTCTTTACGAGCATAACGATCTTCTGCTATTCTTAGTTTTGATTCAACAAGTTTATTACCTTCTGATTGCTCTTCAAGTTTTTCACCTGCTTCTCTTAACTTAGTTTCCATTTCGGCTAATGCTTTTTGGACACCTTTAATTTCTTTTGCTTCATTCAAATAACTTACGTTATATTCTGTTGCAAATGCTTCAAAGATTCTACGTCCAAAGTCATTTTCACGTGCTGAAGTGATGTCATCACGGAAAGATTTTACTTCATTAACAAGAACGTTATTAATAACGCCTTCGACTTTATCAGCCGCTTTCTTAATGAAGTCTTTTTTGGCTTCTGCTAATTGCATTTTGCCTTCTCTAACCATTTTAACTTTTTGTTCAACTAATGCTTTCTTGTCTTCGTGGAATTCTTTCAATTCCTCTGCTAACTGATCAGTAACAAAGTTATCTAACTTTCCTACATGTTCAGCAACACGACTACGGTCGGCACGTAATTCTTTAACTTCGTTTGCTACTGCTGTAGTAACAAATTTGTCAAGTAGTTTTGCATGTTCACTAACAGCCTTGCGATATCTGACCTGTTGTTCGGCCAACGCCTTTCTGTCTTCTGCCAATTCTGCAACTTCGGCTTCAACTTTCGTTGTTATGAAGTTGTCCATTGCTTCAACGATTAAACCCTTATCGTGGGCATATCTTTGAGCGAACTCTTCACGTAGTTCTGCCGTTAATGCTTCTTTGGCTTCAGTTAGGCGTGACTCCCAAGTCTCTTGAATAGAAACACGCACTTCTTCCGAAAGCTCTGTTCCCTCAAGTATTTCATTAAATGTCACTGCCATAGTAGTTCTCCTACTTATTTTAAGTTTAATTCTCTAATAAAACCAGTGATTTGATTCATTAGATGTTTTTCTGCACTTATATCGTGTGTTACGGCGGCCGCAGTATTAAATATTACTTCGCCCCCTCTCATGTTAAACAAACTCTCATAAATTGTCTTTGGGTAGGCATCCGGAGCACTTGGTTGTGCCACTATGTCGACAGTAACAATGTCAAAATCAGATACTTTACCTGACTCATTTACATTACCACTACCCCTACTACTTACACCCAGTTTTGCTCCTGCCTTTAAAAGGCTTCTTGCAATGTTACCCATTGGTGTATCTATGATTTTAAGTTTACCTAAGCCATCGCTACCATCTACAGACATGTCTGTGATGATATGGCTTACTCTATCTAAATTGATTTGTAGTTCTTCTGGATGGTCTAATTCGCCCAACACAGTTTCGCCAGTTCCCAATCTTGATCTAACACTTTCTACGGCACGTTCAATTTCACTTTTTGGATATACTCTTCCGTTTTGATTTTTAGTATCGCCCTGAATGAAAAGTCCTGCCATAAACAAGTCTTTTCCGTCTTCGGATTCTAATAACTTCAGTCCTGCCTGAGCAGGAGCCATATATTCATAAAGTTTTCGTGCCATAATTCCTAATTCCTATCAGTTTAAAAAGACTTATGCCTTTTTAGGTTCAACTTTGATGTTGTCTGTAGGTGTGTGATCCTTTGCTGATTCACCTTTATTACCTTCGCCGCCATCTTTGGCTTTGACTGGTGCGCCTGCGCCTGCTACTTTAGTAGACTTAGGTGCTTTTGTAAATGGTGATTCGTTGCTGTCTGCTTCGCCGCCTTTTGGCTCTGCTACAGTATCACTAAATTTTGTTGCTTCTTCAACAACTTCGTCGTCAACTGACTCTTCGATATCATATTCTACAGATTCGAATTCTTCTTCTTCGCCGTCCATATCCATTTCCGGTGCTTCTAAATCATCTATTTCTGCGTCGTCTTCTTTATCGTCGTCTGCTAATAACTTTTCGAATTCAGCTCTTAGATCTTCAAGTTCTGCTTCTAAATCATCGACTTTGTCTTCAAGGTCTTCTTCACCTTCAACACTGTCCATTTCTTCTTCGTCATCTTCTTCAAGTCCTGACTCGTCTGCTTCGATTTCGTCGTTGTCTCGCATGATGTCGTCTTCGAAGTCGTTAGTTTGGTCGATTGTTTCTTCAACTTCTAACTCTTCTGCTGACTCTTCAACAGCCTCTTCTTCAGATTCCTCTGACTCTTCAACTGCTTCTTCTTCTGTTTCTTCAGACTCGTCTACTTCAACTTCCTCTGCTTCGTCAAGTACTTTTTCATACTGTGAACGAGCTTTGTCTACTACGTACTCATGTAAAAGCTCTTCTGCTTTTTCATTTTCTTCAGCAAGGAGAAGTTCAAGAATCTGCTCTAATTTATTTGATTCTGACATTAGTGGCCTCCAATTTAATTAAATTAGTACGAAAGGCACATGAGCGTACCTATCTACATATAATACTTATATAATCGTGTGAAATGTGGGGGATTATGGTGTGATTTTGGTCTATTTCTGTCTAAACTATAGAATTATTTAGTATTTGGGTACAAATACTAAAAACTACAGTTTATTATAGTGTATCTGATTGTGTAGGCTGGGCATACATAACACGCACAAATTTATCGTGTTCTACGTCTTCGCCTTTTTTCATATCTCTAACTTTTCTTAACTTTTGCAATTCTTCCAGAGTCAACTTTGCCTTTCTTGTATCATCAGGCTTACGTTTTGTAAAGTTATCATCTTCTGGATTGTAAAATTCGTTTAATCTCATATCTATATTTATCAAATTGTGTCAGTTGGTGCGCCGCCTGTTGCACCTGGATCTGCTACATCGCCTAAATCTGCTGTAGGATCCATTTCAGTATCTAACTCGCCTAAGTCTGGTTCAGCATCTATATCGACATCAATATTTGGTTCTGGTCTAACACCGATGTTACTTAATCCTGCCTGTGTTTGATCTTGTGCTTTTTCATACTTAGCAAATGCATTTTCTTGACGCCACATTTCTTCATTTTCTTTGATTTCGTCTTCAGTAAGACCAAGATACTTCTTAAGTTTAAATTGGTTGCTCATGTACGGTATTGCTTGTACCTGTGCAAACAGTTGAGCCTTTTGTGCTTCTAACTCAATTTCTCTATAACTGCTGAAGTTCATAGGCTTGTTAAATTGAATATAGAAAGATGATGAATCAATTTCTATTCCTCTGTGTTTGAGGAACATTTTAAATTCTCTGTCTAAATCTTCTTGTATTTGTTTTTGTAAACGTTCAACATACTTGGCAAATCTGTACTCTTGAATGTATGCTACACCTACTTTTCCATCATTATATGTCGCGGAACCGTCTTCTGGTCCTGTCGGTAAGTAAGAACTTGGTATACGTAAACCACGTAGAAGTTTATTGTTAAAGTACCTTAAATCATCTATCTGTCCAAGGTTTTCTCCGCCCGGTAATGTGTCAACTTTTGAACCTCTGCCGTCTGCCGTTTGTGCAAAGAAGTAATCTTCTAACATGCTCATTGGGTTATAAGCACTATCGGCTACACTGCCGCCTTCTTTGTTTTTACCTGGTACACGTTTTTGTTGTACTTCGTATTTAACTTGTTCAATATACTGTCTTGCTTTATGAGGAGGCATGTTACCCACGTCAATAAAGAACACACGTCTTTCAGGTGCTCTATGCACTCTGTATATGATAATACTATCTTCGAGTAATTCTTTTTGCTTGAATATTTTAAAGATTGGTTCTAATATGCTGATACCAAAAGGCCAGTTATTGTCCATGCCTTCTGTTAAACTGATGTGTACCACGTGTTCTGCTGGTACAGGTATGCCTTGATCAACACCATCCATTGCACCTGTTAAGTAACTACCGCCACTGTCAGAATTAGTAGGACTCATAATGCCTGTTATGCCTTGCCCACTACCAAATGGTCTGGCATGCATTGCCGCTACATCTGTTGCAATTTTTTCTTGGAAAATTGGGTTTAAGTTTTTGATAAAGTAAGTTTCAATTTTCTTACCTTCTGTTTCATTTACAATAACTTTTTCAATGTTTGCTGGGTCAACCCAAAACAGTTCATATGTTTCCGGGTCTCTTAAAAATACTTGATCTCCGTACTTGATACTGTTACGGAAAATTCTAAATGCTCTTTTATATAAATTATTATGGTTACACCATTGTGTTAATGTTTTTTGTACAATTTTGTTTTCAGTGTCACTTGGATCTTCTGTCCAATCTACTGCAAATGGTAATCCTGTTGATTCATCTTCTTGTGTGCCAAACTCTGCAATCGTGTCTAAGGCCGCATTAATCTCTGTGTCGCCATCCATGTTATCGTATTGCATATAACGTATTAAGCGATTAGGTGATCCTGCGTACACTTCTGGTAACCAACTGGATAGTTGATTAGCACCGAACCCATGACCATCACCGCCTGGTGTTGATTGGACATTTAATGGCAAGCCACTATTGTCAACGGGTGTAAAATGTTTTCTCCAACTCATACAAGTTCCATAATTTTATATATTGTAGCAGTATTTATCAGAAAAGTCAAGTATTTTTAGATGTTCTTGATTTGGTCTATTAGTTCACCGCTTTGTCTTGCTGATTGCATTTCTGTTCTTTGCCCTTGATTTACAAGTTGTGTTAGCAATTCTTCAACTTTGCTTTCTTTACCTGGAGCACCGTCAGTTGCACTTGCCATAGCAGGCTTTTTAGCACTGAGGTCTTGAGATGCTGGTGATGGTTGTACAGTATCAGTACTGCCAAAGCCCATTTTTTCTGCTGTGGTGTTATCAACTAAAGTAGACTCTTGCGGTGATACTGGTATTAGTTTTGTTAATTTATCTGTGTCAACTTTTGCTAAACGCTCGTATGCTTCGCTTAGTGAATTTACTTGTGCTATAGTGGTTTTAATTGCTGTATCTGAAATGCCTTCATTCATTGTGCCATTAAAACTGGTCATTGCATCACTGAATAACAATAATGCTGATGCATTTTTACTAACACCTTCTGCATTAATATCTTCTTCACCAAACTTTTTAACTTTTTCTAAAGGACTGTCACCGCCAAATGCCCAATTAACAAAACTGCCAATGCCTTCCATTAATCCACCTGCACCTGCTACAGCCTGGCCTCCGCCATATGCCGCCATTGCCGCACCAAAGGCTACCATTGCCTCTGCGTTTGATGTGATTTTTGCAACATCGCCTATGTCTGCGTCAGCAAATTCTTTTAATTTTTCTAAAGGACTCTTGCCTGGTAATAGATCTAATAATCCAGCAATGGTTCCGCCCACAGCACCTACTGCCGCTCCTGCGCCAAATGCCGCTAAGCCGCCGCCAAGTGCCGCCATGCCCCCGGCAACTTTTGCTAAGTTCATGCCGTCGATGCCTTCAAACGATTTTAATCCTTCTGCTAAAACAGGAAGTGATTTTCCTAATATGACTGATGCCGCTCCAATACCAAGTGATGCCGCCGCAACTGCCGCCGCAAAAAATGCCGCACCTGCAACTGCCGCCGGAGTAAATGCTGTAAAGAAACCAGCAATTATGCCGCCTAATCCTTTGCCTATGCCTTTGCCAACATTGGCAATACTTTTACCAAGTCCTTTACCGTTGTCACTGCCTATACCTGAAGGACCTTTTGCTGTGGCGCCGCCAAATAGTTTATCTTTTAAAACACCTATGCCTTTTTTAACTGCCATACCACCAACAATTAATCCGCCAATCTTTAACCAGTTAATACGTTCAAAGGCTGTTTTTGCGCCATCGTTGTGTGCATCTTTAATGGCTGTCTCTAATTGTTCAGTTTTAACCTCGTCTATGCTGATGCCTTTTTCTTTGGCAACGTCTTGTTTAATTTCGTTTTTGCGTTCTGCAGAATTTCGAAGTAACCTTGAAAGTTCTTCTTGTTCCGGCCCTGCAGGCAGAGTCATAAGTTCTTTCTCAACACTTGCTTGTTGTGTATCAGTAAGTGCAACTGCTTCTCCATTACGTTCCATCACAATACCCGACTTGCTGGTTTTTTCATCGTTACCAGTGAAGTCATATATAAATGTTGCTAATGATTTTAATGCACTGCCTACTGAACTTAAAAAACCGCCTAATACTTTCATTTTTTCTATAAAGGTATTGAATCCATCTTTTACATTGTTAAATGTTGATTTAGTATCTTCCCAAAATTGTTTAAAATCAAAAGTCCTAATAAAGTTAGCAACTGTTTCACCTGCACTTTTTATCATCGGAGATAACTTATCTCTTAGTACCTGAGCAAAATCTTTTACTTCACCGTCTGCTTCTGTAACAGGCATTAATAAATCAATGAATGCTTTTCTAATCTCATCCATTGCATCATTGAACACACTCATTATCCCTGGAGTTTTAACCATTTGTTTTTGTTGTTCTTTTGTTAAATGTGTTACATCTGTGACTGCTTCGCCTTGTTTTTTTATTACCTTGCCGTTTGCGTCGACTATATCTTTAGCAAGTAATAATGCTTTCCCATTTTTATCAAGGATGGCATTATTTTTGCCACGTTTTATACCTTCATTAGTAAATGCATCTGCCAAGTAAGACAATGGTTTTCCAAGTGCGGCATTAATAGAAGTTTCTATGCCTTCGAATGCGCCTGATAGCATGGCTTTGGCGTTGTCAAATGTTGCCGCGGCTATTGCCATTTGATTAACTTCGTCTGCCACACCGTCTGCTAATTTTTTTGCGGCCCTCAATAGGTCTGGTTGCATTGATGCAATCATTTCCACCATTGGATTTGTTTGCCCTAATGTTGCCAACATGCTCTGGAATCTCTGAGCACCTTTGCCGCCGTCTGCGGCCATTTCTTCACCTAATTTAATAAATTGTTTTGATAATTTTGCTTGTTCTTTTGCGGCACCTTCAGTGTCGCCTGCTTTTATCATTTTGTTAATGTTAAGCAAGGAACCTTCGATCTCTCTACCAGCACTTGTGCCTGTGGCCATTAAGGCTTCCCTCATTGCCTGAGCACCTTCACTCTGGAATGCATTCACATCAAACATTGCCATACCCATTTGGTCTATGACTTCTTGACTAACACCAACTGCTTTTAAATTAGACATAGAACTTGCAGTTGCTACCCTGAATGCTTCTGCGGCTTCAGGTCCTAATGTTTGTGTTGCTCTTATAAATGCTAATTTTACTGTGGCTTGATCGGCTAAAGTTTTTTCACTTGCGCCACGTATATCATCTATACTTTTACCTAACAGTTGAGTTTGTAAAAATTGTTCTTTGTACAGTTTTTTTGTACGTTTAGCAGTTTCGATAGCATCAATCTTTCCTAAAATACCCAATTGCTGTCTGGTCTCTAATTCTTCTGCTAACACTGTAGACGCTTCATGCATTGTCATACCAAATTCACTACCAAATCCAGTTGCTTTAGCAAATTCACGTTGAGCCTGTACAAATGCAGGCTTACCCACTGTTTGTACAATACCGCTGTATTCAGCCATAAGGCCCGCGGCCTGCTTAGTGGTCATGCCTAATTGATTTAACCCTGCTATAGCATTTGCTGATTCATTGAGAGTGGTATCAAAGCCTACACCAGTTAATGATAAGTCGCTTAATACCTTACCTAACCCATAAGAACCTGATACTACTGACGCAAAACCACCAACTAAGGTGCCTATAACTGTGCCTGATACGTATGTTAGAGCTTTTGCAAACATGCCTAACGAGTCTGAGGCCTCATCAGCAATGCCGCCTTTACCGCCTTTATTGTTCTTTTTATCCGTATTTTTCGCTATGTCGTTTAAAGCCTTGCCTGCTTTATCTCTATCTTTATTGGCTTCTTTTGAGTCTTTTTTATCGTTTTTGTTACCATCAACAATGTGTCCAACTAATTTTTCTAATGCTTTTTTACTGTCTTCGTTGTAATTTTTATTAGAATCTGCGGCGGCTAATAACTTTAATTGCGTTTCTTCTAACGCCCATGCTGGCATATCAACGGGAATAGATACACCGTCTGGTCCAGGTAAATTAATTGTTATTTTTTCTGCCATAGTTCAAAAACTCATTAAGTACCATTTTTATGGTGATAAATAGATATCATAAGCACTGATACATTTATACTTATTGTAGTATTTATCAATGTCTTAAACAGGAGTTTTAATTATGTCAAAAAACCAAAATCCACTTCAGGGCTATTTTAGAAGTCCTAAGTTATACACCAAGATACCATCGCAAGGTTTATTTTATATTGATGATGACGTCGTTGACATGCCAGAAAATGGAGAGTTAGCAATATTTCCAATGACTGCCAAAGACGAAATGATCATGAAAAATCCAGATGCGTTGCTTAACGGTGAATCAGTGGCCCAGGTAATACAAAGTTGTGTACCAGCAGTCAATAAGCCAAGGAGTCTCATCAGCAACGATGTAGATGCACTGCTTATTGCTATACAAGGTGCTACTTACGGTGACGAAGTTAACATATCCGGTACATGTCCAGAATGTGAGGAACCAATTGAAAGTGTTGCCAGTATTGAAATGGCATTAGACACAATGAGCATTGTGGAAGAATCATATGTACACAAAACAGCAGACGGTTTAGAACTTGAAATAAGACCATTCACATATGAAAGTTCAGTAAAAGCCGGAATTGCAAATTTCCAAACATCAAGAAGTTTACAAAGCATTCAAGAAATTGATGACGAAGTAGAACAACTTAGACAGTTTAACACAAACTTTATGCAAGTTGCCGCACTTAACTTTGAACTCATTGTTGACAGTGTAGCAAGTGTCAGAGGCAAAGATGCTGAAGGTGAAGAGTTCCTTGTAACTGATAGAAACAATATCAGAGAGTTCCTTGAAAATTCTGAAAGCAGTATTGGTAAGGCAGTTGAGGCCAAAATTGCAGACGTAAACAAAGTTGGTGTTAACAAAGAAGTTCAATTAGAATGCGAAAAATGTGAGGTCCAATTTACAAAAGAAATTGGCTTTGACCCTGTAAATTTTTTCACGGCTTCCTAAGTCGATCTGAACCCCAAGAGATTCTCAACCTCATAAACAAACTTAGAAAAGAAGCCGATCAATTAGAAAAGAGTATAATTGAGATAGCCGTGTATTCCAATGGAAGTATATCATGGCAAGATGCTTATATGATGAGTGCAAATGAAAGAGTTGTGGCTACAAAAATAATAAACAAGTACAACAAAGCAAAAGCAGGAAAACCAGAATCAGAAGAATTATAATTTCTGTTAGAAGATCAAAAAAATTTATTCCCTTCAAGTCAAAATATCCTATAAAGTTTAACCTCAAGTAAATAGGCCTGTTAGGCCTTTCCAAACCTCATTCTCTCGTTTCGTTTCACTCAACTCGATCATTCGTTTGAAACACTTTAGAAGAAAGAACATATAAACACAATGACATGATTTTGTTTTGAAGAAACAAAATTGGTATCTCATGTAGATTGTAGAGGTCAGACGGAACCTATTACGGTTCCTTAAAAAAATACCTCATGTGAGTTGTACATCAGCCGAGATCGGAAGTAGGTGTTTTACTGCTACACAATGGGCTCTGACCTTTCCCAACCTACGTCGACATCTAATGTGCAATATATGTAACATTAAGGACGCATACAGCGGTTAATGTGCAATATATGTAACATTATACCTGTACTCTCGTTCCTAAGTGTACAGTTTTTATGTGTAATATGCAGTTGTTTGATTGACAGCATTCAATCGGCACCAATACTTAACACCAGTGGGTGTGTCTCAGTGTGTACGTGTCTGATTACATTTTCGTCAGTTTTTCCACAGCAGAATTAATAACCGGCCTGCTAACCTTGTGTGCTGTTTATGTTTGTGAAAGACTTTGTGTCTGGTGAGTTTGACTTGGTGTCTGTTAGTTTGACTTTGTGTCTGTTTATGCCTTGTTCGTTATATAATTATATCTTATCAAGTGCTTCACGCAAGATTTTTGAACCGCCTACTCTAACATTAATAATTCCGTTATAGTAATCGTCTGTGAGCAATACATTTCTGTCAAACTGCTCTTTTGCTTCGAGGTAACTTGCAACACCTCTGCTTGGACAAATGTGTAAAATTTGTCTGGTAAATTTATCTTCGCCTAATTCTAACACATCTGCTTGTAGATTATCTGAACTACCCCAATAATCACGCCAGTCACTTTCTTTAGTGCCACGACGTTTGTTCTTTTTACCTTTCAAGGGTGGTTTGGTTGTTTTGAATTTGGCAAGTTTTTTACCTACATACATCCTGCCATTGGTTGTATTAGTGATCAGATATACAAATGCTTCACAGCCTTCTGGCAATACGTTTAGTACTTTGTTGTTATATGTCCAATCACTCATGTGTGATATTTAGTTAACGTATTCAGTATCAGTATTATAACTGGTAAATCCGCCCTCTTTAATAACTGTTAGTACATTGTTCACACGACCTACAAGTTCTTCTTTGTGTGAAATTAGGAAAATATTTTTGCCTTGTTCTCTGTGCATTTTCTTTAACACCGCAAGTGCATTTTCTACACCTGTTGTGTCCATACCTGAATCAATAAGTTCGTCAATGCACAATAAGTTCATTGGGTGATTGAGACTTTCGTATATGTCTCTGAAACTCCAACTAAGTCCAAGTATAAGTCTATTACGCTCACCTCTACTTAAATTATCAAAGTCAAGATCTCTGCCGTACTCTGTGATTTCAACACTTAGGTCACTGCTAAATTTAACTTCATGCGGTAAGCCTAACTTATCCAAATAGTATGCAAGTCTATGATTGAGATATGCAATGTTTTGATCAATAATTCTTTTGCGAATAAAACTGTCTTTGCTGGTTAGCAATTTGTACAAGAACTCTTGGTGCTCTTTGAGATATGTTAATTCATTCATTTCTTCAAAGTTAATTTCTTCGAGTCCTGTTTCCTTTAAAGATTCAATCTGATCATCGTAAGGATTTATGTCGTTTATTTTCTCATCGAGATTTGTTTTTAATGTGTCGAGATTGTGTTTGTGAGATAACGCATCTTCTAATGTGTTATAAAATGTATCAGCCTCATCCGGTAATTCACCAACTGATGTAACAGCCTCGCCTACTTCAGATTGTCTTGTTAATAACTCTTGGTTATAAACTGTTTCTTCATCGATGTCTTTGACTAAGCCATTAGTGTATTCTTCGTGTGTATCCAAGTGTGCTGTGCTTTGCTCACATGCTGGGCATACACCGTCTTTGGCTTTTTGTAAATTGCTTTTTAATGTTTCTAATTTTTTGTTACTGCGAATCAACGATGTAGAAATACGTTCAAGCTCTGTGTTTAGAGTTGCTTTCATGTCTGTAGATTCTTTGAGGACAGCATTTGCTTTGTGATTGTTTATTTCTCTTTCAATATCAATCTCTTCGAGAGTGTCAATTGATGTTTGCATGTCTGCAACTTTATCTTCTTTAGTTTTAGTCCATGCTTTGCCACGACTTTCTATTTCTTTAATGTTGCGTTCAACACGTTCGTTACTGTTCTTAACAGCAGTAATACGTATTTCTTCTTCCTTAATTCTATCCTTTGTAACTTTTAATAGTTCTTTGAGAACATCTGCTTTTAATGACAGTTCTGTAATACCCAACAACTGCTCAATCATTGCACGTTGATCATTTGCTTTAAGACTGAGGAACGGTTCTGTGTATGTGTTTAGTGCAATAAGTTGCTTGAACATTTCATGAGGGAAGCCAATTATTTTTTCAATTTCTTTTTGTGTTTCTCTGCTATCCCCTTGCTGTTCACCGTCACCTGGCTCAGTGCCGTTTACAAAAAACTTTAGTGTGTTAGGACGTCTACCACGTTCAATACGATAGTCAACACCATCCTTCTCAAACTCAACAGAAACAATCATTGCTTTGCCGTTAGTTTTATTGATGAGATTATCTTTACGTATATTGGTTAATGCATCACCGTATAATCCATAACTAAGTGCATTTACAATAGTTGTCTTACCAGTGCCGTTTCTACTACCATCGCCACCTAAGTCGAGATTGTGTCCGAGTACTAACGTTAATTGGCATTGATCAAAATTAACAGCCTGTGTTTGTGCTCCGATACTCATAAAGTTCTTAGCACTTACATTCTTAATTTTTAACATACTAAATTTCTAATCCGTTATATATTCCGATGAGTTGTTGTTTGTCTACTGTGTTGCTTTCTATGGTTTCTAATTGTGTAATAACAATTTGATCCACACTTTCAAATTTAATCTCGCCGCCTTCGAATTCATCCTGTTCTTCTTTGACAGCAATTAGTTGTAACTCTCTAACATTATATTGTTCAGCCATCTTCTCTCTGATAAAGTTTGCCTCTTCGTATGAGATGCTGATGTCTAATTTTACCCTTGAATATGTATACTCGTCGAGTAAGTCTTCGTGGTTGTCTAACAATTGTTTTAGTGTTATAACTGAATACTTAGGACACTGGTCCCAATTAACATACACTGGCTCTTCGCCCCATGTCAAGAACATTGCACCACGTTCGTTGTCGCTTACGTCTGCATAGTTGTGGGGGAACGCATTGCCAATATAATGAATGTTGTTTTTGTACTGACGTTTGTGAAAGTGTCCACTAAACACATACTCAGGACCACTTAGCATTTTATCATTGATGCCACCATGGTCTGGCATTTCTACCATTGCATTCATTTTAAAGTAAGGTAATTCAAAATGCCCAAACATGTATTTGCATTTCATTTTAGACACTGTTTTATAATCGTCGCCTACAAGCCATGGTATAATAGCAACATCATCTTGTTCAAACATGTCATCTACCATAACAAAGTTGGACAAGTCACGAGCATATTCAATGCTGTTCATCTCACGTTTGTCACGATAGTATAAGTCATGATTACCTGTAATGAAATATACTTTTTCAAAGTTGTCGTTTAACTTTTTAAGGTCCTTGATTGAAGCATTTAGAGTAGCAACATTTACACTTGCTCTATGATGGCTCCAATCGCCCAGAAAAATACATGTCTCAGCATTCCTGGCTTTTGCTTCTGCAATAAACCAGTCTATGTACCTGTGACAATCTTGTAAATGTACGCGGCTATTTTGCTTTAGTCCGTAGTGTATATCTGTAAAGCAAGCCGCTGTCTTGAACAGCGAACTCATTATTGGTCAAATGCCTCGATATCGTTAGTTTCTGATTCAGTAGATTCTCTTAGTCTACGCATTTCATCTTCGTGTTGTATCTGTCTACTATAACTTGGAAGATGTCCGCTGTCAATCAAAATATCATCTCTAATGTTTTGATTACGTTTCTCAAGATTAAGAACTCTTGTGAAACTGTTATTAACTGCGGCTGTGTAGTACGCAAATGGGTTGTCTGATTTTGCTTCGTTGAACTGTAGGCCTACTTGGCTAAGTTGAACAAGTGCTTGTCCTCTCATTTCATCTACGTATGTGTACCCTCTCCAGTTTGCCCTGTGAGAATATCTTTCTACTAATTTCAAAAACATTGTACCGAGTGTATTTGTAATACGTCCTTTGTTAGGCTCGAAGTGGCCATTACTTAAACTTCCTTCCCAGTGGCTTCTTACAACCTCTTTGATCTCACCATTAACATAAGCATAATGCTTGAATGGTGGGAAGTTTACTTTGGCTTTTGTTTCGGCTTCGTTTTTTGGGTTTCTTTTTCTACCTGGCTCTAAGGGAATATGCTCGTATGTCATAACTCTAAAAGTCACATCTTCGTCACTGATTGTAGCAGTGTCCACCGCAAAGTCTTTTTGCTTAGGTTTGTTTCTGTAATCTTTCTTGTCATGACCAAGCATTGCCTGTGCGTAGCCTTCTGATTGAATTCTCGATGCTTGATTGTCTTTTGCAATCTGTAATGCAGTAGCATCAATTTTGCTGACGTCATCGAGGATAATATCGTTTTGTATATATTTGTCATCCATAACCCAACAAAATGTAATTTTGCTTTTGTGAATTTCTTTTAATATATCTTTGTTGTTGAGGTAGTTTGTTTTTTTAGCAACTGCCATATTGACTCCTGTAATAAGTTATACAGTATACAATATAGTTATAGGAAAGTCAACCTAAACCTGCCATTTTCTGGTATTTAACACATGCTTTAATAAAGGTGATAAATATTACACATATAAACAAGGAGATGCTGTAATGGCAGATACAGACGGTA
>VMHT01193495.1_pt1 | contig 82803 bp, 79 predicted proteins | sample 4693611 | NCBI WGS metagenome assembly VMHT01 (sample SAMN12280063, study PRJNA550983) | marine metagenome | isolation source: seawater sampled from same location over 5 years 0.02-0.2 micron viral filtrate | place: USA: collected off the coast of southern California halfway between the port... ...
CGATAGGGACGTTTGCTTCAACAGCCAATCCTCTAAGTTCTTCAGCAATCGCCTTGATATAAGAATATGAATTGACAGTGCTGTTTCCGCGATACCTAGAGGAAGCACATATATTAAGGTAATCAACGAAAATAATATCAGGTCTAAATGACTTCTTGAGTGCAAGTTCGTTAAGAAGTGATTTGAAGTGTCCACTATGTGCAGATGCTGTAGGATATTCCTTAATTATAAGAGTACCCTGCGTTTTTTGTGCTAGTTTTGTTACCTTATCCTCAAACATTACCTTCGGTAAGTCTGTTATCTCCTGAATTGGAACATTGAGAAGGTTTGCATCAATTCGCTCTGCAATCTTTTCTTCAGCCATTTCAAGCGTGATGTATAGCACATTTTTTCCGTTAAGGAGTGCTGAAGATGCCACATGGCACATAAACAAACTCTTACCGACACCAGTGCCAGCGAGAGCAATATTGAGCGTCTTATTAGGGAGACCACCTTTCGTAATCTTGTTGAAATACTCAAGGTCGAATTCGATCTTGTCTTCTTTGCGATGGTATGATTCATATCTTGCCTCATAATCAAGTAAGTAATCGTGACCCACATGAGAGTCGAAAGACACCGCTAAAGCATCTGAGAGGATGCCTGGGATAGCATCACGATCTTTCTTTTCATCTTTACCATCGGCAAGTGAGATGGATTCCATCAATGCCAAATAAATGGCACGATCTCGACACCACTTTTCTGTAGTATCAATCAACCATTCAAATTCAGATAACTCATCCTCAAGTGAAGTGATTATACCAACAACTTCTTTGAAAGAAGAATCATTAATATCACTACGATTCTCTACTTCAATGCAGAGAATTTCTTTTGATGCAACTTGATTATACTTTTCAACAAAGTTTTGAATTTCTTCAAAGACAATCTTTTGATGAGTGTCTTCAAAATACTCTGGTTTAATGAATGGAATTACTTTTCGGAGATATTCTTCATTGTGTAGAAGGTTTCTAAGAATTAGAAACTCAACTTTCTCCATAACTAAACTCCTTCTGTGCAATTTGATCTAACTGTTCCATCACTTCATCAGTGAAATATACCTCAGGTTCCTTGAGGATTGCCTTGGCATATACTTTCTTTCCGTTCATCTCATATCGACCAGCAACGTTTTTCCAAAGTCCGCCAATCTCACCGAGTTCAAGAAGACCATAGTAACGATCAAGACCGCGCTCATCGTAATACAGACGCACCGTAACATCTTTGTTCTCCTTGCTCAAACGCGACTTAGCAGTCTTTGCTTTGATAAGATTGCCGACGATTTCTGTTCCATCCTTTTCTTTTTTCTTTGAGAGATAGATGATTGTAGAAGCTGCGTACTTGAGTCCACTGCCTCCACCCATTTCCTTTGTAGGGACGTAAGCGCCAATGACATCGTAGGTATGGTTGGTAACGATCATAGGAATGTTTGCCTGACCCAATTTTAGAGTCAGCATACGGAATGCACCCTTAATCAATTGAGATTTGGTCATGTCCCGAACTTGCTTTTCGTTCAGAGCATCAGTAATCTCTTTCTCAGTAGAAAGCATCCCTAAAGAGTCTAGCACAAACATGCAAGGTTTGCGATCCTCTTCGGGTGTTTTGAGATACATGTCCACTGCCTTGAGTGCCTTGCTTCGGAACTCCTCAACAGTGACCACATTGACGACCACCACACGGTCTAGTGGTAACCCACGACCTGCGAGTAGAGACTTGTTAACAGCGGCTTCAGTGTCAAAATATAAACAATAACCATCAGGGTTAGAATCAAGGAAGTTCTTGACGACAGCAAGGGAGAAAAAAGTTTTTCCAGTACTAGATTCCCCAGCAATGGCAGTAATCTTATTACCAGATACACCCCCAAATATACTACCTGAAACGAGTCCGTTAAAAATGTACGAACCCGTATCAACATATCTTTCAGTTTCATCTATGTCTGCGGCAAGTTGTGTATATTCATCACCAATCTCTTTTACAATCTCTTTTAAAAAATCCATTACAGTACAAATCCGAATTGTTCACGAGCAATTTTTTTATAAGGTCCGTCTGGGTTAGCATCACGGATCTCTTTGATGATATTCAATTTTTGATAAAGTGCCACATCGCCACCAAGACGTAATGCACTTACGATAGTAGCAAGTTCTTTATCGTTGATAGGTAATTCCATTAGGAGAAGAAGAGTTCTAGATTTACAGTTTTTTCGACATTCCAACCAATTGCATCAAGAATTGCTTTCAGTGGTTCAACAAAGGACTTCTCAAATTGTAAGTCATAGTCAATGTATTTGTCAATGTTCAGTTCTTTAGGGAAGTCCTGAATGAAAGATATCACATTCTCATGCAGAATGTTTGGTTTCTTTAGATAGCAAAATTTAATTTTCTCACCATTCTTAATCAAGGAGTATTTGGTATCAAGATTATTCTTCTTGATATAATGATTAAACAGAAGTGCTCCACGAACATGAATGGGTGTTCCCTTTGCATAGATGTCGGAGGAAGATTTGTACTTCACAACATCGGAAACTGATCGGGGAAAAGAGATTTGCTCTGGTGGCAATCTCTTGAACTCTGTACGAGACTTATCGATAAAATCAATAACATCCTCTTCAGTTCCAGTCATCATCAACTTCAGGGCATCCTTAATCATTTTACGACAAGGTGCAGGAGTAGATGATTTGACTGCCTCAATGCCCATCATCTTCAGTTTAGGTTCTTCATATCGAACCCCTTCACTATCCCATACATTAAGAATATATCGCTTCTTCGCAGTCCAGATACCACGATCAGCAATATTCTCCCGCTTCATTTGCATTTTCTGATCATACGCCGATACATACGTCGCCAAGTTACTATAGCACTTGTCGATGTACGGTTCCAACTTGTCACCACAGACCATATCAAGTAACTCCACAACTTTTGCTTTGTCGCTAGAGCGATTAGCAAAAAATTTATCAACAACAGGTCCCATATTAAGATAGATTGAATCGGTATCTGATGCGATAACATAATCGTCATCTTCTGTCGACAACAGTTTATTTAGATATTCATTCATCTTATTCTCAATCCAACGGATAGAGACTTGACCAGAAAGCGTAATCGCCTCCGCATTGGCCAGTTTATAATACCTAAAATACTGATTGCCGATAGCACCATAAGCAGAGTTGAGTGAAATCTTCTTAGCCATTTGAATGTTATTGCATCGTGCAATCTCTTTCTCCAATGCCTTGGTGGGAGTCTTTTCATATTCTTGCTTTGCCTTAAGCATTTTCTTTTTGAAGATGACTCGATCTCCATACATCTTCTCCATCAGTTCTGGCAGAAATCCACGAACATCCTTTCTATACATTGCACCATTGGCACACACTGCATTGTCTTTATACAACTCAAAGTTGATTTCTTCGTTTAGGATTTTATCCACAGATGCAGTTGGATGCCTCTCTCCCAACAAAGTTTCTGGAGAAATATTATATTGCATGATCAAGTGAGGATACAGACTATTCAAGTCAAAACTCACAACCCAATCATACTTACCAGGAATCGGTTCCTTTACATAGGCACCAGCATACTTCTCACTCTTACTTTCTTTCTTGCGAGGCGGAACTACAATATCTCTCTTCTTCAAATAGTTGTAGATAATATTGTCCCACATACGAACCTGATAGAACACATCAGCGTAGTTTACCTTTGCTTCATATGCCATCGTCAATGCAAGTTCAATTAGTTTCATCTTACTCTCAAGACGATCAACCAGTTCCACGTCAACGATGTTGTACTCAATAAACTTCTGCCACCCATTTGTATAGAAATCTTTGAAGGTATCAAACTCAGAGTGATCTAGTTTCTTCTGCCCCAGTTCAACCTCAGCAATATAATCTAGGCGATATGACTCTTGTGCCTTGTAGGTAAACTTCTTATACAAGTCAAGGTAATCAAGTTGAGTCATTCCACCAATATCATAATTGATATGTTTACGTCCATTGATGAATACTTCTCCCTCAGTTACCAAACCCCAATTAGAAAGTCGCTTCATTAACTTGTCGCCAAGCACACGATTCAATCGCTTACAGATATATGGAATATCAAACAGTTGAATGTTCCATCCTGTAACTACATCAGGCACATCAACCATCCAATAGTTAATAAACTTACTGAGAAGTTCTTGTTCAGTATGGCAATGATAATAAGTTACATTCTCTTGCTTATTGAAGAATGATTTCACTCCCCAAGTAGTAATCTTCTTGGTTGTATAATCCTGAATTGTAATCGCTAAGATTTCTTCAATAGCAGATTCAACGTCAGGAAATCCATGCTCTGCTGTAGTCTCAATATCAAGCGTAATCAGTTTAATTTGGTTGATATCAAACTTGATTTCATCCTCAGGATAATGCTGAGAAATATACTGGTAGATATATCGATCATTTCCATAAATCTCAAATCCATTCACCTCATCATACGTCTTGTAGAAATCTCTACAATCACGTACATTTCCGGGTTTTACTTCCTCTACAGGTTCTCCATTTAATGTTTTATACTTAGATTCTTTTTTAGTCTTGACAAATACAGAGGGATAGAAATCATCACGATATTCATATCTCTTTCCATTATCAACTCCCCGGACGAGGAATTGATTACCAATCATTTGAACATTAGTGTAAAACTTCATTCGTCATCATCATTAAAAAAAGAACCAAACATACCGTTAGATCCCGGTTCCCTATTATCAAGCATATCCATGATTTCGTCAAACTTCTTAGTTTGCTCCAACCCATGAAGCAAGTCTGCAAGTTGTTTGACAACCATAGGTTTTTCGTTTACTGCCGCAGACTTGATTGCAGCACGAATATGAGATTCTGCTTCTAGCAAATGAGAAAGAGTATTTTCGGAAAGTGCCATTATTTTATAAGGTTGATGTATTTTTCAAGTAGAGTTGGAATTGGTTCTGCAAGTGTAATAATCTTATCGGAACTAATCATAAATGTATCCTGTTGTGTATGATCCATCATCCAAGGGGAAAGACTAGAACCTTCGCATACCTCCATTGGATTGACCAGTTTACAATCTGGTTCTCCAATGTCAGCACCAACCTCTTCAATTTCGCTGATCAGTTTCTGATTATTCGTCAGAAGAATCACTTTGATTACCCGATCCATTTACAACATCCTCCGTATACATTTGAACTAATTTTTCTACAGGTTCCACAATAGTCACCACCCAATCTGCAACAATAGGAATAGTATCCTCCGCAGATAAAGGCATCCAGGGAAATAAAGATACTTCATAACCCTTCTTGTTTTCCTTTACATTAGGATTTCTCAGTTTAACAACACATGCTTTGTTGAGGTAATATCCAATGATGCGCTTCTCAGCGTCCTCACCGACAGACATCTCTTCTACGCTTGCGATAATATCTTCGCCAGATTTTAATTGCAGAAGTTTAATAGTCATTTTCCTACTCCATAGTCAGGTGCTTTCAGTTCCAGTTTGCGAATGTCTTCATGAAGGCGTTCAGTTGCATTTTGCTTTGTAGTCTCATGCAACTTTTTTACTGCCTTAATGGTTTCAAGAGTTTCTTCCCATTCCCAGGTATCTCCCTTAGAATTTACAAATTGCTTTTTAGTCATACAGTTCTCCTATCAGAGATATCATAGCACAGAAAAATAGGGGACGCAACTGGATTTTGCCAGTTGTCCCCTAGCGGCGACGATATTTAACAAGGTAGCCGCAACTATTTAGAACCAGTCCTTTCTCTTATGTGCTTCTAGGACGACCTTACCAAGTGTAATACTCAGTAACCCATCCTCAAATACAACTGATCTAACTTCCGTTTCATCTGAGAGGGTCCAAGATCTGGTGAAAGATCTCTGAGCCACTCCTCGGTGGACATAATCTGTTCCTGACTCTTTGTCTTCTTTTTGTCCTTCGACAAAGAGTTTACCGTCTTGTGTGTAGACATAAACTTCTTTCTTTTTGAATCCTGCTAGTGCTAGTTCTAGTCTCGATTCTACGTTGCTAACCGTGACTAGGTTGTATGGAGGATAGTTAGTCGTCGTTTCGTGCAGTGTAAACAGACGATTGAAGTATTCATCCATACCAATACTATTCTTATTTATACGTTCTAAAAGCGCAGCAAGATCGTTGGCACCGTAACGTGAAAGGTTTCCCATTTGTACTTCTCCTTGATAAGCGAGATTTGATTGTGTGGACCCCGAAGGCATCCGATATATTTATAGCACAGATACAAAAAAACGGGGTAGTGAACCCCGTACATTTTTTATTCGGTTTTACTCCTCATCATCAAATGCCATTTCGATTGGTGTTTCCTCATCTTCAATTTGATGCATGGACCATATTTCAAGGTTTAAATCGCTCAGTGATTTACGTTGAATCATTGATGGATTCAAGATTTTCTCAATCGGTTTGAGAACATTGTCTCGCCTAACAACCCAAGTTTTATTGAGTTCTTTTTTGAATTTTGTGCGAGATGCAACAATTTTCTTTGCATTATTTGAATTGTTGTCATTGTAAAGAAGGACTTTTACTTTCTTAGGAGTTTTTCCTTCTTCATTTGCTCTGTTTTCAATAGCACAAACTCGATCAATAAGTTTCATGGCATAAGTTCTACAAAAACTAACGTTATCCTGAATAGTGATAATGATATACAAAGTAGTATCGTCTTCAAAATCAGTAACCTGCCAGTCATCAGAAGAATTGATAAATTTGTCCAGATCGGATTTATTACTGTTAATAGTCATTTGACCAGCTACAGTATTCTCATCCTTAACAGAATCAATTGCCTTAGTTATGATTCTTTCTACAACAATCTCGTTATCATTGTATCTAGTGTAGCAACCCATATGCCTAAGAATTTGCCTACACATGTCTCTTGTCACAATGTTATAATCAAATCTATCTTTTTCATCTCTGAGAATAGAAACAAGAGTTGATTCAAAGTTGTGATCTTTTGTATCTTCGGGAATAGGACCAAAGACATTTCCCCACATAGATGCGATTTTTAAGATAGTAGAGGTAAGAAATTCGTTAAAGATACCTCCATCTTTTGGATATGCTCTCTGATACCTTGCACTTGGTGCATTATAAACATTACTAGATTTACTAGCAAGTTCTCGTATGACACTTAAAGTGTGGCGTCTATCGAAAATTTGATTTTTCCCTTCAATCTCAACAAAAGGAATTGGCCAGGAAGTTCTGTCCCAACCATAAATTAAGGATCCAGACAATCCAACTAGTTTTTGAGATATCAGGTGCTTAATTCCTCTAACCTGATTCTCATCTGGAATCGTAAGACTTTTGATAGCAATCATCATCATTCCTACAAACGTGAGAAATGGAAATGATGCATAGATGTCATCCTCGCTATCTACGCGAAGATCTTCGTGGGTAAAAGTGCCCCACGGCAATTTCTTTGCCATTTTGGATTCTCCAAAGTTATGAGACTCCATTAGAAGTCCCTTGCATTTTTATTTATAACATAAAAAAAGCACCCTGTCAAGGGTGCTTGTAAGTTCCGACTTTTGAAGCGACCGCACGAAAGATCGCAACTATATTTATGCCTGCTCTGGTTGTTGTGGTTTGGTTTTCTTACCAATATTATACTTCTGCTCTAAAATCCACTCACCTTTGTCTTTGTATGCTAACACTTTAATCTGATTTAAAGGAGCAATATCGCTTACTGTGTCTTCATTGAGAACTGTAACCAACCCCCAATCACAAAGCAAACGAACAATACGGTTGCGACGCTGCACATCATTCACAGTAAGATTTGCTCTCTTACCATCAAGAGCAAAGAGTTCTTTGAAATGAACGATATAATACTTTCCCTGCTTATGAAGAATATGGCAGGATTGATAGAGTTTTTTCTCCTTACGCGATGCAACACCAATACGGGTCAAAGTCTCGCGCACCTTAAGGAAATCGTCAGGTTCATTCAGAAAGACTTCTACCATTTGGTCTTGAGACCAGTTCACTGTAGGTTCTACCGTAGTAGTCATTTTTTTCCTCCAATATCAAGTCGTTGTTTAATAAAGTTAATCTGTTCTTTTGTCAGGATCTTCAGAGCTTGTGATGCTTTTTCATTACTATAACCATAGTACTTTTTTACACATTCTAAGTCCGTGACTTTATCCTTACGGAGCCAGGGAGAAAATCTCTTCTTTTTCCTCAAAGTATTTAGATAAAATAAATATTGCATATCTTTATCTAAGTTTGGATACTTGTTCATCTCGTTAGCAAATATGACACAATCAAGGTGTCCAGACAAACAGCGATTAACAATATATGGAGGGTAAGAGCTAATTTCTTCACTTAGATCTTCCTTAGTAAAGTTAATTGAATTCAACCAGTCTTTCAGTTCCATTATTTAAATACAGCAGTAACTCCAACAATAATTGCTCCAGGGTCTCTGACAAGAGCAATCTTTCTAGCATCTTGATAATCTTTCGCAATCACCTCTACAGAAAAAACGATTCCTGATTTATACAATTTCACTTCGTATTTCATAATTAAACAAGAGCAGTTCTTTACGTTCTTTTTGTTCTCTCATATATTCACCAACTGATCTCATAGTATATGTGAGATCAAACTCACCTACTTCATACCCTTTGAACCTTTCTTTGACAAGTTGAGACGAATTATAAGATATGAGTTGAGGAGCAATAAACTCAGCACAATCGTCAGCAAACCTGTCGTGGTCGAATCCGTTATGCATACTCCCTTTCCTCCCATATAGGTTATCTCGTATGTCGTAGGGCGGATCAAGGTAGGTGAAGCACTCATCGTCATTAGTGAGTAACTGGTCATAAGAGTAGTTGCTAATTTTCCATTTACTAATCAACATAGAGTATTCAGGAAGTTTCTCAATACCCCTCATTGAAAAGTTGCTGTCAGATGCTTGCTTACTGAAAGAAGATGATTCAGTAAGACCACTGAAACTACACTTATTTACCACATAAAAACTCACTGCTCTCCAGAAATTATCTTCTCCACCATTAGCAAGATAATCTTTTGATTCAAGAAACAAACCCTTCGCAGATGCTTGATCAGGGTAGCGAGACTTGAGTTCTTGTAGTTTGGATTTCATATCTGATCCAAACATCTGGAGTTGTTGCCAGAAGTTTACCAGAGGTTCATACAGATCATTAACCCAAATAGTCAAGTGAGGATACTTCTTGGTGATATGAATAGCAACGCTACCGCCACCTAAGAAAGGTTCTCTAAACTCCTTATATTCACGAAGGTCAGGAAAGTAAGGGTCCATTTTGGTGCAAGCACGAGACTTGCCACCAGGATAACGAAGAGGAGTTTTGAGATGCTTCATCGACTAATTTTAATAAACACAGAAGTAAGTCTGTCAAGACTTTTGGACATTTGATGGTAACCGTTTCCAATATAAACCTGTCCTGAAACTACTGCAATAGTAGCAGCACCCCAGAACCAATAGTACCAATGCGCTTTAATTTGATGCCTTTTCATCTTTTTCATAGAATCAATTTTTTACTGGGTTTTTCTATTGGAGAAAATAAACTTTCATATTTCTCTACTACTCCCACGTCACATTCTACCATGTAAACAATAAATTTGCGATCAATAGTAATCTCAGATTTTTGTTTACTAATAACTGTTGCCCAAGGTGCAAACCCCACACCTTGAGGATTAGGAATAACAACTAGACCGTCTTTTACGGTAACAGTATTTTCATCTTCAGAGAGAAGTTCGGCAATAACTTCTTCACCAGTAACGATACGCAGCAATTTTACATTCATTTGAATTCACACTCCACCATAAGTTCAGTTAGACAAGCAAGCATATTTATTTCTTGATCCGCCACGAATGCCATCTGATACTGATACTTAGCAAGCACAAGCACAGCAGCAGGAATAGAGCTATTGGTAAGGGATTCTGAAAGAGCATCGTAGATACGACGCAGAAGAATAGAAGTATCATTGTCCAGGTTATTAACAACCCATTTACGTACTTCAGGAAAGTTTTTTTCCTTAAGGTTTTTAACCAAGTCATTTACTTTTACATCACTAAAGGTTGCAAGAATACCTGAATCAATCTTACCACTTGAAGAATATCGCTGGCACTCATTAAGAACACGTCTCCAATCAGGGAAGTGTTTGTTGATTAATTCGACAAGTACTTTTGGATCCGCCTCCACAGCCTCGCTCTCAAGTATAGACCTGAGACGGTTGAAAAACGTTGCGGCAAGTTTTGGTTTGCTTTTTCCGTTAGTGGAGAAGTCGATACAGGCACATCGTGAGTGAAGTGGTTCGATGATTTTGTTTTTGAAGTTGCAGGTGAAGATGAATCTACAGTTGCCACTAAACTCCTCAGTAAACGCCCGTAGGAGGAGTTGTACATCGTTGGTTGTGTTGTCAGCCTCATCAATGATGATGACTTTGTGTTTTGCAGTTGACGAAAGCGAAACGGTGCTAGCGAAGTTTTTCGCAGTGTTTCTGACAGTGTCGAGAAATCTTCCCTCATCGGATCCGTTGATGACATAAACATCTACTCCAAGTTCATTACAAAGTGCTTTTGCTACAGTAGTTTTTCCACACCCAGCAGGTCCTGCAAGGAGTAGATTTGGCACTTCACCTTTATCTAGGAAGTCCTGGAAGGTCTTCTTAATATTTGTTGGTAAAATGCATTCTTCAATTGTTTTGGGGCGATATTTCTCAACCCAAAGAAATTCATTATTCATTCAGAAGCTCTCCACTGCTTTCTCATTGTAACATATTGTTGGTCATATGTGGCAAGATCTCTTTTTACTTTGAAGATCTTTGCTGCTTTTGCTTTCTTACTTGTAAGGCAGTCGGACTCAATGGGTAATATACTCCGACCTTTTCCATATTTTCGTCCCGAACTATGATTGGCATACCGTCTGGCACGGGTGAATCCCATCTCAAGAAATTTCCTCGCCATGTCCATGCCAATGAAATCTTTCCTTTCTCTATATTCACAGAACATCCGGTATATTTTATCAGAAGATCTAATAGCCGCTTCTTCATCTACAAACCTCCAGTGAGCACAAATGTCGTTTGTATAAGGGCGTACCAATAGAACTCCTTGCTCTCCCCTTCCAATACGATAAAGTTTGCGAGTCTCTGTGTCTGTGAAGTCAAGAGACTTGTAATCAAGTTCATAATCAAATTCTTTCATGTGAAGTTGTGGAGAGATTGGTAGACCTTAGTTACATCCATGTGACCATGTATGTATCCTACAATAATAATACAGATAGCAAACAATAAACATACCAAGAAAGATAATACTAAAGGTATTTTTTCATTTGGGTATTTTGTCATCATCACATTTAATTAAAGAAAAAGACCCATCTTTGTTGTCAATCCATTCTAACACATCACCCTCTTTCCATCCAGTTGCTTCTAGGATTTCTGGAGTGAAAGTTAAAACACCCTCATCATCAACTTTTAAAATGTGTTTCTTTGTTTCCTTTTCTGACAAAGGTGTCCATTCAAATCCACCTTCATCACAAATCTCTTGCAACTCTTTGTTTAATTCCATATTATACCCAGTCAGGTTTACGGTGAGGTAAGCGAAGGTAGTTTTCTGTTACCCACGGTTTAGATGCAATATACATCTTATACTTTGTGTATATATCGATTGTATCATCATACTTAAACTCATCAGGTCCAGCGAACACAAATGGTTTAGGTGACCTCCCATGAGGATCTCCAGTAGGAAGAATTTCTTTTGCAGCATTCAGAGTTGTGAAACAGGTATGAACCTTACCATAACGAGCAGCATACTCTGAACAGAGAGCAAATCCATGAGAAAGTAACCACTGCCAGTTCATTACATAATCGTTTGCCCATATGGTGCATGGGTGATTACGAAAAGCACCCTTCTCAGTGGCATAGGGAGTACCGTCTGCCTTGGGAAGAGTGCCAAATCCATGACCCCACTTGTCAGAGCATACGATAGCAAGCATCTGGCAAGTTTCTAAGGGCATCTTGACGATGTGTTTATCCGGAAGAATTTGTGCCGACTTCCAGGGATCGGGGTCAGTAACGAAGATGTTCATTCTAAAGGGCGTTCAAATTGATTAGAAACAATGTCAGTTGCCTTCAATTGTTCTTGCATATATTCTACTGCCTTTTCTGGTTCTGCGCTATCCCCACAAGTAAATACGTCACAAACTGCCATACCTTTCTCAGGCCAGGTATGAATACTGATATGACTCTCAGCAAGCATAGCAAAACAGGTAACACCTTGAGGATCAAACTTATGAACTGCGAGATTCAGAAGTGTTGATTTTGACTCTTGAGTTGATTTATATAAAAGCATACGAATGAACTCTTTGTTATCAAGGAGTTCAAAAGGACATCCCTTGAGAGTAAAGAGAATATGTTTCATAATATAGTCTTAGGTATAAACCAATAAGATACAGATTGCCATCGTTTGCCCAATAAGTAGGCATCATAAAAATCTTGAATGTCTTTCCAAGTATTGCGATAATTCTTTGGGTAAATTGTTAGACTCATCAAAGTAAAGACAATTACATGAAAGAAATTTCCAGCAGGATGATGTCCTAGTTGAAAACCCAATATTCGGGCTTCATCATTGACTGTATAACCTAAACGAAAGTGATCATGTAATTGATCATGAAGTTCGGTGCTTTCTCCTATTCCAGGAATCCAGTTTTCTAAAAACTGGATATAAGGATCTGGTTGCATTATCCAAACGTAGAATCAGGTTCCAGAGCAATATAGTAAGTAAGATCATGATTCTTGCTGGTGAATCGTGACAGAAGTTTAGATGAAACAACAACTTCATAGGTGCCAGGAAGAACCTTGATGTTTTCAACCTTAAAGTTGAAAGAGAACTCTTCATCAGTATCGCCTACAACGATTGCAAAATCATTGGAGGTTTCATTTTTCTTATCACGAACAACAAGTTTGACAACACCATTCTCACCAACAGCACAAATATCAGGCAGTTGATATACTGCTGCTGCTTTCAGAAGTTTGTCCAATTGATCAGTACTCAGTTCAAAACAAACATCTTCGGTAGGAAGACTGATTTCCTTATCCGGAGGAGTTACAATAACATTCGGATCAGCAAAGAAATACTTGGAACGCATCTTGCCTTCGCGAATCATCACATAACCTTCGTTACCAAAATCAAGTTCAGGTTGTTGATGAAGACTCATACCGTTAAGAAACTGGTTGAGGTCATAGATACCAAAGTCTTTAGTAAACTCCTCAGTAACAGTTGCCTCTGCCAGGATGTTCTTCATCACACTGATAGTGCGAAGTTTGTTGCCCTCCTTGAAAAGAATAGATTGGTTGATTGAGGAGAAATTCTTCAGGACGGAAATAGTTTTATCAGAAAGTTTCATAAGGGGTCGAAGTTTCATTACAGAGGCCAGCGAAATGATAAAGAAGGATGCAATAATGAATTGCCTTCAGAATGTCTTGCTTTGACTTTCCACCTTTCTTACCAAATCGCGAAAGGTACTTGATAGCATTGGATCGACAGAATGGTTCTGCATCACCAATACCTTCAATCAGATCAAGGGTCTGAGTTTGTGATCCAGGAGAAGCATAGTGGGCATTGTATGTCCCACCAAGATACTCTCGAATCTCTTTGAGGATAACATCCTCATGATACTTCCAGAAACCATTATCATTCTTAGGAGGTTCTGGAAGATCTGGAGTATTAAATGTAATTTTATCGTCTTTCAAAGGAGTAGTTGCAATATTGTAAGTATAGGATTGCTCCCAAAAGTCATTGTAGTCATCTGAGTTTGCAGAAGTAATCATCAGTTCATCGTAAAGTAAACTCCAAGCATTAGTCATTTTATCACTCAGCAGTGTAAGTGTCAACGGTATCTTCAGAGGGCATCTGGAAATCTGCATCAACCTTGTCATACAGTTCCATGAATGCCTGCTTGGTCTCATCATCAAAGCGATTCACGCAGACAGAGATTGCCTTACCCTTATCACCAAAGATACTGTAGGCACGGATGATGTGAACTAGGCGGCGGGTGGAGATAATCTCTTCGATACCACCATCATAAAAAGTCTTACGGATGATATCACCCCAGTCAACCAAACGTGAGATGAAGTTGTCATCATTCACTCCAAGAGTTTCAGCAACCTTAGAGAGAATCTTTGCTTCGTTAGCAGGAGTCGGATACTCTTGCTCAAAGGTTACAGGGAAGCGTTCCAGGAATGCTTCATTGAGAACATTGGTTCCAATAAAGCGTCCATCATCGCTGCCTTTACCCTTAGTATTTGCAGTTGCAATCACATTGAATCCTTCTTTCGGTTGAATGTACTTACCAATCTTTTTCAGGAAGACACCCTTACCCTCTAGAATGGATTGAAGACAGAGGATTTTGTTGGAGGCAAGGTCGATCTCATCCAGAAGGAGGATTGCTCCTCGCTCAAGTGCTTCGATGACTGGACCATTGTGCCATGCAGTATTCCCATCAACAAGCCGGAAACCACCCACCAGGTCATCTTCATCAGTCTCAATCGTCAGGTTGACGCGGATGAGTTCCCGTCCAAGTTGAGCACACGCTTGCTCAACAGAGAACGTTTTACCGTTACCCGAAAGACCCGTAATGAACGTCGGATAAAACAGTTGCGATTGAATAATTTTGCGAATATCGCTGAAGTTACCAAAGCGGACGAAGGTATCATCTTTTTCAGGAATAAGGTTTTGCTCAATGGCAGGCATCGCTGCTGGTGCTTCATAGGTGCGCTCAATCTCTTCAACTTTCTGAGGAGTCACTTCCAGATTCCACTTACCACGACCAACTTTAAAGTCCTCCATTTTTTTGGAAACGGTTTGGTAAGTAGTTCCATTCATAGCACACCATGCTTTCAGTTCTGCGCTAGTGACCGTGGAACCGTAAAGGTTACGGAGCGAAGAAGCGATGTATTCAGTGGAGATTGCCATTGCTTTGTTTGTTGATGTCCTTAGTATAAGACAAGATGGGGCGGTTTCTAGGGCAGGGTGGGCAGTTAGTCATCTGTCATATTCTGATGATAACTCTCAGAAATTATTTTTGCCTGATATCCAGGATAATATCTCTTTACCATAGCACCAATACCCATTGCAGTAATGGCACTGGTACATACCACCAAGACCTCTTTAGTGTCTTCTAGAACAATATGTTTTAGTCGTAAACTTTCTTTTCTACTCATACTACTAGTGAAACAAATTCGCCAAGGATACGCTTATTCAGTTTTTTTGTCTTGAGAGATTTTACAAAGGCAGATTTAATTTTCGCTTTGGTAGCACCTTCATCAACATCAAACTCAGTTTCCTGGTTCAGTGCCGTAGCAGACATACCAAAGTAGGCATCATAACCAGAGTTTGTGATAGTAAAACTCTTCTCCTTTCGCCAATGACTTTGAAGTTTTTCTGCCTCAGAATAGTTTTCATGATACATCTTGATGAAAGAGTTAGCATCGCGAGGAGCAAGAACACGAATACCAATCAGGTTCATATCAGTGAAATTATCTTTGAGGTTCCGCAAAAGCAGGTCGGTAAACTCATGATAACGATACTTGACTTGATAGGTGTAACCAATCTTACGATCACGAATGAAGGTGCGATCAGCAATCAGTCGCCTACAACCAATACGTTCCTCACCTTTGTAGTCTGTAACTTTAGCGTGGCGATTAAGAAAACCTGCCTCACCATCAGTCAAAACTACACACTGAACTTTCTGTAGTTTGTTCTCACTCTGAAACTTAGGCAGAATCTGATGAAGGGTGATAATTGCTTCATTCAAAGGTGTACCTGACAGAGACACACGATTACCAGGTTCATAAGAATAACAACCACGGCAACCAAAGTAATAAGCAATACGGAAGATGTTCTTCATCTGATGCTCAAGAATCTTACCATTTACTTTGCTGGTAAGAATATTCATCATACAAAAATTTTCTTCAACCGCAAGTTGACCGTCTTCTGCCTCATAGTGAGAGGGCAACGGTGCCCAACCACCATTAGGGAGGAATTCATGTTTGATCCACTCATTAGTGAAAGCATATACCTCAAAGGGAATATTGACTTTCTTACAGAACCAAATCAAGTTAAAGAGTTGCTTACAAGTGTCCTCAAGAACATTTGCCATTGAACCTGACCAGTCAAGAACAAATACAAGTCCATGATTTTTACCATCAGCAAGCGTAGTAACCTTTCGGAAAAGGTCATCATTGTACTTATAAGTATGTAGCTTAGAGCAATCAAGAACACCAGTTCGTGATACAGAAGCACGGGCATAAGAATCTGCTGCTTTCTTACATTCAAACTCTTTTACTAAGTAGTTAACTTCTTTCTGTGCAGATCGTTTGAATTCTACAAACATGGAATCAGGTGTTCTGAAAGGATTTTCATCACGAATATTCCAGTTAGCATCAATATAGTCGTGAACATCTTGGTTCTTACCAATAACAGTATCAAGATTTACCTTAGGCAATTCAACATAAACATTCTCACCGCCATGATTAGAAATCAATTCACGCAGACTCTCATCAAGACTATCAACAGTCTTTACTTCAGGTTCAGCAGAAGCACCTGCGTTGTCGGATTTTTCACCAGCATCTAACTGTTCAGAAGATTCAGATTCACCTTGTTTAGATTCTGTTTCTTCACTATCATCAACTTCTCCTCCTTCTTTCTTTTCTTCACTCTCATTGCTACCACCAGATTGACCTTCAGAAGAAGGAGCAGGCATCTGAACATCTTGCTTCTGTTCTTCTTTTGATTTCTTATCATAAGCATACATCATCTCTGCTGCAAGACAAGCATCAGCAAATGTTTCTGCATCAGCAATCATCTTGATGATATTACTTTCATCAAAGTTGAAGAAAGGAATATCAATGTAGTTACCAATCTTGAAGTAAAGATTAGCACGATCGGCAAGAGTCATCTTGCTGATATCTTCACCCTCAAGGCAGAAAAAATCTTCATCAGACAGTTCAGAATAACCCTTGAAGAAAGTCTTACTCAGACCAGGATATTTACGTTTCATCAGTTTCTCAATCCTAGCATCTTCAGCAATATTGATAAAGGAGTGAGGAACACCTTTAGGTGGATCCTGGTCAGGAGTAAAGAGTGCATGACCAACTTCATGACCAACTAGCATATCGTACACTGTGTTGCTTGCTCGCTCCCAGCGAGGCAGGGTAAGAACACGAGTACTGACATTGAACTGAGCAGTCTCAACAAATCGATGCTCAACCACCAGGTCTTCCGTTGCCAGCAGTTTCGCGAGTTGTGATTTGACTTCGTGCTTCATGGGTTTCCTTCGATGCCCTTATAATACTAAACCCCAGCTCTCGCTAGGGTTCCTCCGTGTCAGTTTTTGAATTGGACTAGTCTAAAATGCTCCTGCAGATGCGTTTACAGAATGATTGGTTTCCTTCACAATCAATTAGACAATGATAATAGTCGTTTAGTGCGTCAGATCCTTCAATTGTTTGATCCAATGTGTTAGTCAATCTTGCGACACTTTGTTTCCAACCCGCTAACTGATTATAAGAAATTAGATTGTGCATAATGTCCTCTATGATGTTTTTCGGGACATAATAAACATAACAAGTATTTTAGTTACATTAGTGTTCATCCCCCAACATTCTACACTATCTAGTCATCGTATGCTAACTTTATGTAATTCTTGTTACATTTAACATTTTCTTGAGATATCTCAATGCTTCTTTACGTTGACGAAGTGCCTGTGGTTTGAGTTTCCGTTTTTGTTCTTTCTTGCTGTGGTGTTGCCAATTCTTAACTTGCATGGGTTTGTCCCTTTACTGAACCATACGCGAAAATCCCTTGATCTTCTCAAACCTTATGACACTATCAAATTTGTCCTCAAGACCTGTTTTATGAGAGATAACAAAGATATTAGCATCTTTGATAACATAACGAATAATTTTTAAAAATTCTTCTGTACCAAATCCATCTAGTGAACTGTCAAATACTTCATCCATAATAAGCAGATTAGTATTAACAGAATTTTTCATCTTTGCTACTTCGCGCCAGGTGAAGAGAAGTGCTAGGTCGATTCTCATCTTCTCTCCTTCACTGAAGGAAGCATAGGAAAAGTCTTCATGAATAGGGGACTGGACGGTTTCGTTGAATTCCTCATCAAGTGTGAAGTTGATGTAGAAGTCCATCATCTGAAGATAACGGTTGACTTGCTGATTTATCAGCGGTAGATACTTCTTAATGATTTTGGATTTAACTCCACCGTCTTTTAGTAATCCGTATGTAAAATCGTAATACTGGATTGTGTCCTTGTTTTTAGCGAGTTCGTCGTATGTTTCTTTTAAGTTGTCTTTGAAGGTAGCTAATTTATCATGCTCAACATTTCTGTTTGCAAGTTGGTCGGTAATTCTTTGAATTTCCGATTCCAAATCTCTGATTTGTCTCTGACAACCAGCGATCTTAGTATTGTTTTTAGAAATGCCATTATTGAGTTTTAAAATCTCCTTCGATAGAATAGTAAATTGACGCTCTCGCTCCTCTTCTTTATTAATTGCTTCCTCCAGTTCTTTATAACCGGATTGCAACTCCTTTGCTTTATTTTGAGCGTCTTCAATTTTATTTATTCTAAATTCCTCTTCAATAGGTTGTGTACAGGTAGGACAAACCGTATTTTGTGTGAAAAATTTATGTTCTTTAGTAATGGTTGATACTTTGTTAGAAATCTTACCTTTTAAATCTCCAAGTTGACGAAGTTTCTTAGAAGCACCTGTTACACTTTCAATATCTTTATTGAGTTTGAAGATGTCTTCTTCAATCACAGCATTATTATTCATGTATTCATTCTCTTCTGTAAGCAGAGAATTAATCTTGTGTTCTTTATGACTGATATTTTCTTTACTACGATTTTCAAGTTCTTCAATAAAGTTCTCTTGCATTGAGACCTTTTCTAGAAGAGATTCTTTTTTCAACTCATATAACTTGATATCATCTCGAAGAGTGCGAATCTTATCTTTGATAACACTATTCATTGTAGAGAAGATACGAATGTCCAAAAGATCTTCAATCACTTCTCTACGGTTATTTGCAGTCAGTTGCATAAAAGGAACAAATGTGCTACTACCCAGAATTACAATCTGAGTAAAAGACTTATAGTTCATCTTGATAACATTCTGTTCAAACCATTTTTGCTGGTCATTAGCAGATGCATGTTGATCCAGCGTAGTACCATCTCTAGAAATAGTGAAGATGTTTGGTTTGATTCCCCGAACAACAGTCCAGTCAGTGTTACCAATAGTGAACTGAACTTCAACTACACAATCTTTCTCATTAGTAGAGTTGATTAACTGAGGTTTGTTGATTTTACGGAATGGTTTCCCAAACAAAGAAAAAGTAAGGGCATCCAACACAGTGCTCTTACCTGCTCCATTGGAACCAATAATCAAATTGGTATTATTCTCAGTAAAATTAACTATAGTATTCTGATTACCAGTGCTTAGAAAATTTCTCCAACTAATACTCTTAAATAAAATCATGCTCAGTGTCAGGGGGAATCACAATATCATTTGGGGTTATGATTGTGTAACTATAATCATGCATTACACAAGCATCTATCATTGCCTTGTCATCAACTTCAATGACATGCATTTCTGGACTACCAGACTCTTCTAGCATCATAGCATACCGAGAAGCATCATCCTCTCCTTCAAAAAGATAGAGAACATTTTCTCCTTCTTCATTTACAACAGAATATGCTCCATCAGTTTCTTTTCCTAGAATCGTTAAAATAAACATTACACCATCTCACATGCCTCTTGATATGTTTGCCTCATGATATTTTGTATCTTCGACTTATCAAGACTAATTTCTGCCTCCTGAATATATCTATCCAAAATAGAAAGAGTATCTTCTGACTCCATAGCAGCAAACTCTTTATCATCATACCATCCACCAAAATCATAGTTCTCTACGATCTTGAGTTCAGAAACACCAGAAGAATAAAGTTTATCAATAACTTTTTCAAACTCTTTTACTCTGGGTTTATTCCTAACAATAACCTTTACAATTTTATTTTCGTATGGAGTTGTATCTACCATCTGATGAGATTCATCATCGTAGTACAAATTATAGAACATCCGATATGGATTGTTAATCGGTGTCAATTCTTTAGTGTCCGTATCAAAGATATGAAATCCTCTAGGATCGTTTACATCATTCCAGAACATTTCATATGGATTACCTAGATAGTAGATTTTTCCATCAGAAGAACGAGTATGATAGTGACCACTGAATACAGTGGAGAACTTAGAGAATACATTCTTATCCATTCCGTGGTCCATCACAACATTTTTATGTGCTCTAAACCCACTGAGTTCAAGATGACCCATAGCACAATTGTACTTGGTCTTTTTAATTAATTTTAAGGTCTGCTCTTCATTCTCTTTGTTAATCCAAGGAACAAATACTACTCCCAGTTTATCAAGTTTAACTTCAGTTGTCTCAGAATATACGATTACGTTTCCATACTCACGAAGGAGCAAATCAACTGCATTGACATTATTTGTATTCTTGTAATATGCAGTATGATTACCAACAATAGTATGAACAGTGACTCCCATTTCTTGGAGTTTGTCATAATAATTATCCTTTGCCCAAGAAAGTGCAGAGAAGTCAATTCCTTTACGACTATCAAAGGTATCACCCATATCTACAACAGTAGTGATGCCTTCCTTCTCTAGGGTTGGAAAGAAGATATCATTGTAGAACTTTAGAAAATAGTCGTGGAATAATTTTGAATTCTTACGGGCACCAAAGTGCTGATCTGTAATAATCGCAATTCTCATTGATAACGAAGTTTTGAATGAACAGCATCCTTGATACTATTGTAGTCGCTGTAGTTCGATCCGTCAAGGGTGTTGTTGTCGTCAAAGACTTCGCTGTACTCTGACCTTTCAATAATCTTATTCTTAATATCTAACTGACGCTTCTCTCTTTGAATTCTGCGGAGGAATGCATAGTGAATGATTTGTGTGAAATATGCAAAGGGGTTCTGTGACTTCTCTGGATCAAAGTTATGAATGTATTGAACACAGTTTTCAATACCATCAGAGATCATATCCTCCTTGAACATGTAGTTCACAAAGTTTGGTTTGAAGGACAAGTGATTCGCAATCTTTAGAAAACACTCTCCAATGTAGCGTGGAATAGGAGGTTTGGTGTCCCATCGTGTTGCTCTGTCTTGCTTCGTGGGTTCTCTTCCGTTCTTAGCAATAAATGTTCTTTCAACTTCACTACGATACTCAGTAAGTGCCGCAAGGAACTCTTTATTGTTGACATAATGCTCTGACCTTTTCCTCTTGGCCATCGTAATACCTACCATAACTTCTAATCATAATAATATGTATATATTATACCATTAGAGAAAACACTTGACAACTATCCAAACCATGTGTAGAATACCTTTGTTGGGTTTGAAGAGACAGCTATAGATTACTTAGATTCTTTATTAGAGCTCTTATAGATCTTCTCTAGTATTTCTTTTGCATCATTTACATTAGATAGATATCCCATCTTTCTATTCAGTTTAGAAGAACCATTTGTATCTTGTCTTTCACCATTTCTAATGTAGTCTTGATACATCATAATAATTTCAACATCAGATGATTCTGACATAGTAAGAACATCATCTAATTTAATTATGAACATATCTTCGCTAGTAGTTTTCAACCATGGTTCTACTTTATAACCAACTACATTGTCTGCTTTAGATCTAATTTCTTTAACAATAATAGGATTAGAAACTAATAACATAGTTCTATCTTGTTCTTCTGAAGCTGCTACTTTTGCAAAGATTTCCTCTCCACTTCTAAATTTGATGGTTGCGTAAAAATCTTCTTCTATCATATTCCCCCTTTGAGTTGGATTGTAATAAATTCATAGTTAAATTTTTCTTCATTATACTGTTTGATACGTTCTATAAAATGATTAAGTGTATAATTCCTTTTTGTTGTAGTTGAACAGTCGTCAGCAATATCATATAAAGTTGCTTTTACTTTGTCTTTTCCTTTTCTAAGAACTCGTCCAATGCTTTGAAGATTACGGATTCTTGATTTACTTGGAGAGGCAAAGATAACATTATGGAGGTTTTTAATATTGATACCTGTAGAAAAAGTTCCATAAGAAGCAACAATGATTGCGTTGTTTTCTCTTTCAGTTATTTCCCTTACTAATTCTCTTTGTTCAGCATCTACTCCACCATGTACAAAAAATACTTTACGGTCATCTCGCTTGTTTTTATTTATCTTATCATAGAGCACTGCTCCATGTGCTTCGACTCTTGCAAAAAGAACAAGTGTATTCCCTTTAAGATCAAGTGCTAGATTAGTAATAAAACTATTTCTTTGTTGATGCGTAATCAAATACTGTATCTCATCTTCATATACATCAAACTTACGTGGAGGATGCTTAAGAACAAGACATTGAATATCTAACTGTGACAGGTGTCCCTGCCTCATTAGTTCCTCTGTCCTGGTTACTTTATATGAAGGACCAAAGACCCCCTCTAACACCCATTTATGCGTTTGTGTGCCATCTAAAGTGCCAGTGAAACCAAATCTATACTTTGCATGGTGAAGTTTAGTCATAATAGATATTAGAGACTTACTCTTGAATAAGTGAGCCTCATCACCAACAACTACATCATATCCCTCAAACCAAGATCTTTCTAACTTATAGATAGATTGCCAGGTGGTAATAGTTACAGGAGAATTACTGTTTTTCTCTCTACCAGAATAGATACGGTGACAATATGAATCAGCATCCCAACCATAATCAACAAAATCCTTATACATCTGTTCTACAAGAGATGTCGTCGGAACAACTAAGAGTATTCTTTGCCCTTTGTCAACATAATATCTCACGAGAGAATAAATCATCAAAGATTTGCCACTTGCAGTGGGCGATATCAATAGTTTTCTATTATGCTTTAGGGCACCATATACTCCCTCAACTTGATACTTCCTGGGAGTATGAGCACAAATGGAATGCATATAATCCTTGACACCTTCATATGAGATCTCCTCATTCTCTTCATAAGGAGTTCCATAGAATTTATTATCTTCAAACTTATAAGTATATCCGTATTGCTTACAGAAATTGACAATCTTATCTAACAAACCGACGTAGATTTGTTTGGAACGCATATCAAAGAGATGTATCTCTCCGTTCCAATTTCTACCACGGTACTGTGGCATAAACTTTGCATTTGGAACCTCAAACTTAAAGTGATCTCTAAGTTCATACTCTATATGAGGTTCTGTATTAATTTTTAAGAATACTTCGTTGGACTTAGATATAACAAGATTTGCTGATGTATCAATCACATAAATCCATTCATCTAAGAATATTTATTACATGTTTGTGAACCTATGTTCTAGCATGATTCTATAGAAGTGGTCTCTCATAGCAATTAAATCCTCCTGCTCATTTGGTGGACCACCACACCATTTTTCTACTGCCTGTGAAAGACCAATATGAATAATACGAACTGCCTCAATTGGCAGTTCTATTTGATAATAATCGGATTCTTCACCCATTATCCCAATCCTGCGTTAAAGCGCATAAATTCAATCGCATTCTTAATTTGATAAGTGCGATTACTTACCTGCTTAAGTATACTCTCAATATAAACTAGCATTGTATCATAATAATCAATTTTCAATGAAACTGCTGATAATTTTTCATCTGCATCTAGATACTTTTGCATAGTGTCCTTGTCTCTAATTTTTTTAGGGAATGGGTTTTCTATATAAACATCTGGGTCTGCTTTGCCGCTGAAATACTCATAGCGTTCATGACGAATATTTTTACGTTGCTGCTCTGCTTTTTTTCTTAGAAGAAAAATGGTATTATATAATTCAAAATATTTTGCGTGGAGTGAAGGAATACCCAGCGATTCATTATGTAAATTGTCTGGATCTATTTTAGAATCTTTTTCCCACATATCTTGAATTGATTCAAGATCAAAACTCATAGATCTTTTCCTCTGGTGTTTGTTATGCTATAGTTAGTATACTTGAAAGATACTTCTGCTGTAAAGTATTCAATATCAGTATCAGTAGCATCAAAGGTTAAGGTAGATATTGTGTAAGGAAACAAGTCCTTAAAGTTAACTTGAAACTTGGGAATATTATCACTGCTTAATATCTGAAGAACTCCATCCGAATAAATGTTATCTCCTTGCCCATCAAAAATAGTATCGATACTATTTGGTAATGTTACTTGAGACTCAAAGTCATTGAACTCTTTTAAGCTATCTGGGAAACCTAAACCACGAATCCACTTTTGAATTTCCATGTAGTTTCCAAAATCTTCATCAATCAAAAATCTAACTGACAAATCTCCAAACTCAACTTTATCCCCTGGCACAGGAATATCCTTGAGGTATGAAGGTTGGATAGCAATTCCTAAATCCATTGAAGGAATATTTGCTTGGTTGCAAAAATATGATACTTGAGGAATTCTATCGATTCTGAATATAAACCCTGTAGGTGCTAAAAAGTTCCTATTATCAATGGGGGATACATATGCCATTGTTTTTTAAATATTTAGCATAAAAAAAGAGGGTCCGAAGACCCTCTGTTTGACTCTTGTGAGTATGGATCACATGAGGTTCTTAACGCGAACCCTTCTGTAGTAGCGGTTAGCGTTAGTGGTGAGTGCGCCGAGACCCTGAGCAGTGCCCTGAGCGAATGGGTTAGCAACCATTCCGTAGCGCGTCTTGAAGCCAATTTTTGGCTGGAAGGTGTTCTCGCCAACTGCACGAACCATCTGAAGAGGAACGTATGGGCAATAGAACAGACCTGCGTCATAAGGTGAAGTGCCCTTATAACCAACAACATAGTACTGGTCAGAGGTGCCAGTTCCAGTGTTTGCAGAATAAGGATCGATGTATACACGATACTTACCTTGGAGAACACCAGCAAATGTATTACCGGTGTCATCAACGTTGAGGTTAGCGTTGAGTGCTGGGGTGTAATCCAGAACGCCTGCCATGGTCAGAGCGGAAGCAACGTCTGCAGAGCAGAGGATGATGTTGCCCTTTCCTCTACGAGTTCTTTGTGCGATTGCGTTAGCATCGCGCTCGATTTGGAACAGAAGACCCTTGAACTTCTCAACACTCCAGCGACCGTTGGAGTCGATGTCGAGGTCGAACTGACCAGCGTTAGCGGTGTTGTTAACAGCACCTTGCTCAGCAGTCTTATAGATGGTTCTGATGACTTCGCGGTTGATCTCAGCAAGAATCTCAGTGGAGAGAATGTTTGCGAGTTCCGCTTCAGCGTTCAGACCGTGGATTGCCTTGAGGTCTTGTGCCAGTTCCAAGGAGTACTCAGCTTTGAGTGCTCTGGACTTTGCAGTAACGGTGACCTTCTCGATCGAGAAAGCCATCTGGTTGAATTCACCTTCGGTGCCATCACCCAGTTTTTCTGCTTGGTCGGTACGCATACCCTGACCAACATTATATGCTTCCTCAGAAGCACTTGCGGTTGGGTTCAGGAGACCAGGGTTGCTGCCTGCTTGTGCAGTTGTACCCATACCAACTGCAGCACCGGTCATGCCAGCGGTGTTGTTGAAGTCGGAATCTTGACCGGAGAATGCGGTATCTACTTCGTCGAAGAAGGTTTCGCTACCGTCTGCAGTCTTATACTTAGAACGCATCGCGAAGATGAGTCCAGTAGGACCAGACATTGGCTGAACGCCTGCGAGGTCATAAGCGACCAGGTTAGGCATAGAGCGTCTGATCAGAGAAATCAGAACAGGGTCAAAACCAGCGTGGGTGTTTGCGCTGTGACCACCTTGATAACCGTCAGAACCAACAGACATGTTGGGTCCTTCAGTCAGCATTCCGCCTTGCTCAAAGGAGGATTGCTCTTTTAAAAACTTTTCTTGGTTTTCCAGCAGGACTGCTGTGACAGCTCTACGATGATTGTCAGAGATTTTCTCGCAACCTTCGTGGTTAAGAAGAGGTGCCCACTTTTCCTGCAGATGCTCAGAATGGAACATTTGCTTTTTACCTAATAGTGGATGTTTACGTTTGAACTAATATTAAATTCAGGAGTTGTTGCTAAGACCAAAGGAATCCAGGGTCTTCATATATCTTGCGATAGAACCGGTATACTCAACACCGGATACATCAGTACCCTCGGAAAGGGTTTCAGTCTTTGCTTGTGGAGTCTGTGGCTTGGAAGCGAAATACGATTCCTTCAGGGTCTCCAGTTTTTCACGATAAGTTTCTTCACTTTCAAACTCTACACTCTCAGCAAGTGAGGCAAGCTTTTCTTTCTGTGTGGAAGCGAGTCCCTCAGAAACTTGATCGAGGATATTGTCTGAAACGGACTCAGCGAGTCTCTTATTCAGACCAATGTTTCTCTCAATCTGCTCATTGAGTTTGGTCTCCATATCATCTAATTTTTCTACCATGCTCTCAAGCACATCATATTTCTCTTCAGGAATTGATACATAATGTTCTTCAAAAAGATTTCTCATTCCAGCAAGGAATGATTCAGTCATTTCGGTCTTAAGACCTTTTTCGATAACGAGTGCGTTTTCTTCAAACCACTCATCAGCGACATACTCAAGGTAAGAATCGACACGCTCTGCAAGTTGCTCTTTAACAGTGGCGAACTCTTCAGCGATCTTTTCTTTCTCTTCGGCGATTTGAACGTTGAGTTGCTCTTCCATCTCAACTTTGATCGATGCGACCTTAGCAGAGATTGCAGTTTCAAAGATAATTTTTGCTTTATCTTTGAAGTCCTCGGAGAGTTCTTCGCCACCGAGCAGAGCATTGACATCTTCTTCCATGTCATACTCAACTACGGTTTCTTCAGTAGTTTCTTCTTCTTCAGCAACTACTTCATCAGTAGTAACTTCTTCTTCTTCGATTACATCTTCGGTGGAGAGTTCTTCTTCCTCCTTTTTCATAGTTGGCATTGGGTCTGCTTTCCCTGCACTCTTTGTAATTACGTCCTTAACTTGCTTAAGGGTTCCGCCTGGAGTTTTCAGCTTTGCTGAATCGTCATCAGACTTGTAATTTTCTGGGGTAGGACCACCCAGATCTTCGACCGCACCCAATTGGGTTCCTGGATCTGCCATGGTTGGCATAGGATCTCCAGCCTTCGCACCAGCGTTAACTGCGGTACGGGATTGCTGTGTCTTTACTTCCATTTCTTGTAGTGATTTTCCACGAGACATTTGAACTCTCCGATTACCTCTGATTTTAATCTATATTTATTTATAAATTTATAAATTAGAAAGGAATTGGTCAAATAAGAATAACTTATTCTCTTCTAATTGTTTTGTATCGACAAGTGTATTAATTCTTTTTTTTGTCATTTCTGCTTGTCTTTCACGAAGGATTCCTCCTTCCCAAACCCAATCTTTTCCTTCCATAATACCTTCAACAAATGCATCAGGCGCAGAAGGATCAGCAACGATATCAGCAGCAGTTGCTAACATAAAATCGTCGCCAACAATATTGACTCCCTCTCTTGTTGTTTTGAGTGAACCAATACCACGAGAAGAAACACCTAATTTCACACCCTCATCGATCAATGAAGAAGCAATCTTACCCATAGGGGTGCTAAGAATTTTTGCTTTACCAATAAAGTTAGAACCGCTCTCTTTCAGAGAAACGATTTTGTGTGAAACACGGTCGAGATTTACAGTTGGACCATCAGGATGACCCAGTTCACCCAATGCTCTTCCAGAAACAATGTTGCTTTCGTTGTAACGAGCAACTTCTTTTCTTAGAGTTTCCATTGGATACATCCGACCATTACGGTTTTTGATCTCTCCTTGAAGGAAAACTCCCTCAATATAAAGAGACTTCTTACCGCTCTTGGTGGTTTCAACCAAAAACTTTACTGATTCGATTTCTTCTCTGATAAGTTTCATTTTTTTATGCGGTGAATCCTACTTGTGCTCCTTTTACTGCATTATTTGCAGCAAATACACAGTGACTAGGTTGTTTTTCTAGAAACTCTACAGTTCCTCTAATCATAGTAAAAGAACCAACAACAGCACCACTTTGTTCTGCAACAACAGTAACTAAATGATCTGCGTTGGTAGCAGTATTAACCAATCGAACAACAGTTGCCGAAGCAAAACTAGTTGCTGTACCTGTATTTACTGGTAGTTGTGCTTCCGCAGCCTTAATCAGTGTCCTAGACATTTTTATATGATTGTTATGTTTTATTTATAAATCACTCTTCTTCCTCAGTAGATTCCTCTTCGGTCTCTACTTCGGTTTCCATTTCTGCTTCAATTTCTGTATCAGGTTCGCCAAAAGTAGAACCAGCAACTACAGGTCTAAAAGCATCGACTCTTTCTGCTGTTTTTGTATACAGCAAATCTTTAATGGTATCACTGATTTGGGAAGGTGACTCATCAGTGGCCATCATATCTAAAAGTTCTTCCATTTATAATGAGTAAGTATGATGTACTACTGATATTTATACTAAATCTCTCCACCTTTTGGAAGTTCTGGTGCTTCAGTTGCACTACCGTCAATTTCTGGTTCCATAGGTGCTGAAATATTTTGTCCAACTGCTGGATCTTCATTTGCAAATGGTAACCCAGTCGCAGGATCAATTGTTGCAGGATCAGGTATAATGCCTGCTTTAATTTCTTTATCAATCAATTTATCCTGCTCAATAATTTCCATATCTGTTTGACGCAGAATCTGACGACGTACATAATCCTGAGAATAGTACTTGCCAACATATGGTTCTGCTGCTTGAAGAAGAGTTAATCTCTCATTCATCAATTCAGTATCTTTGAGTTCTGAGAAGTGATTATCATACAGGAAGTCATATTGAATATGCTCTGACATGATGTCCCAATCTTCTGGAGTGATAATATTCTTCAGAAGTAATTGAGTCTTTAGCATATCATTGAACATATTTGAGAATCTCTTTCTCAAACGTCCAACAAACTTAGTAAATTTCAGTTCATCTCTTAAGATTTCAGAAGATCTCCCCAAGTTAAACCCACCTTCTCCATCCATTCGTGATGGTGGGACGTTAAGCGCACGGTAGAGTTTCTTTTTAAAGTATTCAATATCAGTGATTTCGCCCAAGTTTTGTCCGCCAGGCAGAGTGGAAATTTCGGTTCCTCTTCCACCCTCACGCCTGGGAAGCCAGAAGTCCTCAAGCATAGACATGTATTTTTTGTCATCACGAACTTCTCCAGTGTTTGCATCGTATACTAATTTGTTACGATATCGATTCATAACATCACGCAGATATTGTTCTGCCTTAACTTTTGGCAAATTGCCAACATCAATATAGAAAATTCTACGTTCTGGTGCTCTACTCAAACGATAGATAACCAGAGCATCTTCAATCATTCTCAACTGGTTTAGAGATTTGATCGCTTTGTGAAGATATGATAAGGTAGTTCCTTTATTTCTATCTACAAGACCAGATGTACAATAAGTGACAGAATCTTTTGTCATCTTAATGCCTTGACTTCCTCCACCTTGTTGAGATGTAGAATTTCCTATTTTTGGATTATAGATGTAAAACTCTTCAATCTCAGGAAAATCATACTCCATAGGATCTTTCAGTCCTCTGAGTTGATTTTGTATTTCTCCTGGTTTTTTCTTTTGTTGTCTAATATAACGCATTTTCATTGCGTCAATATATCTTAATTCCTGAATCCCTTCTTGAGGGTTCTTCATATCAATAATTTTATGGTAATATATACGACCATCAACATACCAATTTCTATAAATTTCATGGGACTTTTTATCAAAGTCCAACAGATCTAAGATGTGCTTAAATTCTTTTCTAATTTTTGCCTTAATACCATCACTAGCATTAAGATTTGAAAGTTCTATTTCTACAGGACTATCATTAGTATCAGAAACAATTGCCTCATTTACAATATCTTCAATGGCACTATCACACTCTGGATGAAGTGCCATCTCACGATAACGTTTGATTAAATCAAACTCACTTCTGAATACACCTTCAAGGTCTACATAACTACCAAAAAAACCACCAGTCGCATAGTGATCAACCGAATCCTCTTGATTGGGAGGAATGGGTGATGCAGCACTCTGCGGTAGTGGTTCGGTATTCTCAATAGAGAATCCAAATAACTTTGACGACATAATGATTTATGGGTTAGTCCTTTCAATATATTTATGAAAGGACTAAACCTAAGATATCACTCTTCTTCTTCTTCCTCTGCAGTTGTTAATTCACCTCTGCTCCAAGTATTAACCTGGAATTCTACAGTGAATTCTTCAATCTGATCACCATTATCATAGGAAAGATCAATCTGAGAAACATTAGTTGGGAAAATATCAATAAAGTTATACTGTGCAAGTACAATGTTTGCATCACCTGTATTATTCTTACTAGATGCAACTTTTCCTCTGCCCAGTTGATAAACTGTGGCGTTAGTCATGTATGCTGCTGGACTTGTGGCACCAATATTATTGGAAAGTTTCGCCATGTGCTCTACCCATGCCTCAAATCCATATCTAAGATTGAAGTTCTCATCATTAATAACAGTTACAGTCCAGGTATCAACAGTTCTGTCACCAGCAACTTTGAAGATGCGTCCTCTGAAAGGGACATCGATTTGTGCAATATTGGAAGCAGGGAGTGCTGCCGACTTACACATGAACTGGAATGTATCCGCATCCCATTGCTTTTTAAGTGCATCTGGGAATGTGGTTAACTCAACCTCAAACAGATTGGGGCGTGCGCCGCCGCCAATCAGTTTAGATTTAAATGCCGAGAGATTTTTGTTTGCTCTTGTAGCCATTGTTTTACTCCTCCTTTAGGTATTTATGATAAGGCTAAATCAAACTCTACCTGCTACTTCTTCAAAACTGACTCCAGTGCGAGTAGCAACGAAGGTCAGAGTGATGTAGTTGATGGACTTGGCAGGTTTCAGATAGATATCTGCTCTAAACTCATTATTGTCAATAATGTCAGGAGTGTTGTTGGTTTCATCGCAAACAACGAGGAATCCGAAGAGACCTCTCTTCGCTTCAACATCACGGAGATATGGTTCAACAATGTTTCTGAAGTTTGCTCTTGTCAACTCATCATTGAGTTCAAAGAGTTGTGCATTTGCTGCACTCTCCAGTGCTTGCTCAATCGTGAGGAACAAGCGGCGAACGTTAATTCTATCAAATGCAGATGCATAAGACAGTGCAGTTTTATCTCCGAAGAGATATGTTCCTGCTCCAGCCTGAGTTACAAAAGAGTTAATTCTGTTAGGATACAGTTTATCTCTTTGTGCCTTAGATGGATTGTATGCAAGTTTAATTGCATTGTTCAGTGTACCTCTTGCTTGACCTGCAGGAGAGAACCATGGGAACGCAACAATGTTTGTGCGGGTCATCATACCAGCAACATCAGCGTTACAAGGAACGTAGCGGAACTTGTTATTGAAACGGTCGTAAGTATACTTATAACCACTATCAAATACAGCGTATGAAGAAGAAGTCAGAGGGCTAAAGTACTCAATCAGATTATTAGTTTGAGTTGTTGTATTAGTATAACCAACCAAATCTGCTCTATGAGGTCCAATCAGTGCAACACAATCCTTTCTTTGCTCTGCAAGAGAGATGAGATAGTTTGCTTTTGCTTGTGATTCTGACTTTTCGGTACATCCAGGACCCATGATCAGATAATCAACTTCTACTTCATCCTTATTTGATAAGTATGAGTATGCAGTTTGGAGGTTACCAAGAGTTGCTTTGAACTCATCAGTTGCTCCAGCATTGCCGTAGTTCTTACCACCCTTCAGGGTATAGGATACATTACCAACTGCAGAGAATGTTACTCCCTGTGCTGCTTGTCCCCAAGTTCCATCTCCAGTTGAGATTGCGGTGAAGGAAGCAGATGGAACACCAGTGTATGCAGTAAATCCTGTTGCAACTGGAGTTGTACCATGAACTAAATCTGTTGCTGCTGATGGACTCTTACCTGCATATACATTATCAGAGAAATCTGCAATGTAATCTTTGTAGTAAACTTTCAGAGGAGAGTTAACTGCGGAGATTGTGTCTGTTGCCTTGGAAAGACTGATGTGCTTCTCAAGAACATTGCCTTGAATTCCTGTTACAGAACCCTTGTCATCAACAACTACAACGTGGATACCATCATTGTAACCATTTCTTGTAGTTACAAAGTTATTTGCAGTTGGTCTTGGAGCAATAGACTTCCAGTATACTGTGGAATTTGTAAGTCCAAGAGTTTGTTGATCATACCAATCAACTGCAGTAGCAACTGCAACACCAGCAGAAGTAGAACCACTTGCTCCAACAAAACTTATGGTGTCTGATGTATCAAATGCCGCATATGCAGTTCCTTCTTGATATGCGATCTTAGTTTCGGTTGTTCCTCCACCAACTGTTTCTACACGGGAGACAACCTTTACATCGATTGTACTAGCACCTGTAGAGGAGGTTGTAACACCAGTAATGATTCCCTTGAGATACCCGGTGAAAGCACTTGTAGAACCTGAACCAGGAATTGTTACTGCGGCAAGTGCTGCGGTAATACCAGCACCAACTGTTGCACCCATAGCAACCAAACTAGTGGTTGTAATTCCGATGGTTTGATCTGCAAAATCGTCGATGACGCAAACTTTGAGGTCATCTGCCCAAGTACCTGGGTTCTTTGCAGCCCAAGTAAAGTCTGTTGCTGAATCGTGGTTCTCCGAATAGTCGTCGTAATTCTCAATTAAGAGAGTCGTTGTATGAGCAAGACCAACTCCTGCATTAGCATTATTGAGTGTAGTTCCAGATGCTCTTACTACCTTGAGAACGCCGCCGTAAGAAAGGTATGAGGAAGCAGACATCCAGTACTCATACTGGTTACCGCTTGCTTGAGGCTTACCGAATACATCGATAAGTTGCTGCTCATTGTCCACTTGAATGCACTCATTCACAGGACCTATTGCGAAAGGACCCGCAATTGCTCCAATATTATCTAAAACATTATCAACTCTACCTTTGGTTAAGTCAACTTCTCTGACGAGTACGCCTGGAGATAATTGAGGAGTCGCCATGTTTTTCTCCGTAAATCTCAGTTTATCTGAAAATATTTATAAATTAGACTATTTTCAGTGGGGAAACGTGGCGTGAATTACCAATCAGGGTATTCCCAATTGCTATTATTCTTCTTTCCCTTCTTTATTCTCTTAATAGTACACTCTTTGCATTCATAAGAATATGATGATGCTACTGGTCCTCTATTTTTTCTCGTTCTGTAAAACCCTTCTACAAGATTTTTAGTTTCACCACAAACTCTACACTTTCTATCAGTAAAAAGTAAATGACCTAGTTTTATCTGCTTATCAAATTCCATTATGAAAGATAATCCCACATAAAAGATCTATCACCATATTCATCAGCATTAAACCATCTATCTCCTTCACTATCAGTAAAACTATCTGCACCTAATCCATCGTCCATAAATCCAAATGGTGCCATATCTTGCTCTATTTGATTCTTCTGCTCTTCATATAATCTTTTACGAACATCCTGATCTGTTAGTTCTTTGAAATAATCCATCTGAACTAACCAGGCATAGATAACCAAACACATTGCCAAATCATCATTACAACCTTCTTCTGCCTCAAATGAATTATGTTTTGAGATAAAGGTGGTCAGTTCGGAAATTATTTCATAATCGTTGAAGATTAATTTATCCTCTTCAATCAGAGTCTTAAGATTAAGAGAACCAACCTTCTTCACAGTTTTGGACATCTTTACTCCCAACTGCGTTTTCTTGCCAGAGAATCCTTGGCCTACAATCTGCCCCGCTCTGCCTCTCATAGAGCACATAAGTAAGTTTTGATACTCAAGGTCATATTGTAAGATAGATGCGACCTGGTCGCCAATATCATTGACCTCACAGAGTATAAATGCACTATTGTAATTCTTTGCTACCTCATAGATGATATTAGGGAACAACATCGGTTTGATATCATTGTTCCGATATTTGGCAACCACTCTATGAGGAAACTCCGTAATATCTACACATACAAATGCAGAGTAGTCTTCTCCAACTCCTCTAGCAACGTCAACTGTCATCACATAATCATGATTTTCCTTTGGTGGTTCATAGATATCTAACCCTACATTTCTCTTCAGTGGTTCATCATATATCATACTCCTCAATTTACTTGGAGCAATCAAGGTGTCAACAGAACCTAAAAATTCGCATTCAAACTCAACCTTGAACTGTGCTTCTGAGGTATTAGCAATTGTTTGTTCTTTCCACTTCGCATCTCTACCTGGAACTTCAGACCAATGAACATCTGTAGGTACATATTCATTTTTTTGACGCTCTGCATCATGCCACATACGGTAGAAATGATTCATACCATGAGGCGTTGAAACAATAATTACCTTCGTGCTTTTACCAGAAGTAATAGTAGGATAAACAGAGGCAAAGAACGAGTCAGCAATGTGATTTGGGACGAACGCGAATTCGTCGAGAAAGAGGATGTTGAAAGACATACCTCGGACAGCACTTGCAGATGTAGAAGCTGCCAATATCTTACTGCCATTTTCTAGCTCCAATGAACCTCTATTCCATGCTATTATACCCTGCTGCATCCACTTAGGTAAGTTCTCGTATGCAGTTTGTAATCTGCCTAAAAGTTCTCTAGCAGTTGCTGCTTTGTTTGCTAGTATGCCGATATTAACACTGTCATTGAAGACAGCATAGTGCAGCAAAAAAGATACCACGGTGGTAGACTTACCAGTCTGTCGTGGCATCTTGCAGATATTGAATCTATTATCATGGAAGTTATTGATTAACTTCTCCTGAAAGTCATAAGGAATGAAGGGTTGAAGACCTGCATCCAGAGTAACAATTTTTACATAATTTTTAGTAAAGTAAACGGGGTCTTGCTTGCATCTAATAAATTCTTCAACCTGCTCCTGAGTAAACTCAATTGGAGTATTTGCTTTTTTTAGATTAGGATTACCAAGATAAATTTCACTCATAAATTAATCAGCAATTCCAAGCTCTAAGGGACTTATTGATTCTGCTATCTGGATCGTTAGCAGTTTTTGCAGAGGTCAGTTTTTTCTTCATACCTCTCATTCTTGCACAAAAAGATGCTCTCCTAGGGTTACCAACTTTTTTTGAAGGTGCCTTAAGATCACTTCCTGGATTTTCGCGTTCATATGACTTTCTACCTTTTTCATTCAATCCACCCTTTTCATTTTTACCGGACTTTTTTGTCCAAGCAGCCCCCTCAGTAACATGCAAAAATGCTTCTCCAGGTTGGCGTTCTACAATCTTAAAATAAGTAACCCTACACTCAGGATATACTTTTTCAAGTTCTGCCTGTACTTCAGACTTTTTAGGCATCCTGACCTGAGGGAAGAACATCTTTATCCCTAAAGTTTTTCCTTTCCATGTCAAAATTACGTGGATAAGGTTACCCGTTTCTGCTTTGACTCTGGTTGCTTCTTCTAATTCATAGGTATCATACTCAGCAGCAGAAGTAACGACTTCAATTGGTTCTGGTTCAATCAGGTTAGTTATTACTGCAAATGTATCTCCATATGCATCAGTCAGTTCAATCTCTTCTTTCTTAGTCTTATTGCCCCAGTTCTTAGCACCAACTTTACGGCACTTAACTAATGCTCCAGATGCATATGCAGATGGCCATACAGAGTAACGTGATTTTACCTTATGATAACAAGCATCCTTTTTACCCTCATCAACTATAATGAGTTCTGCTCCTTCTTTTCTTGTTTTCTTCTTCTTTACGCAGTTTGGATATCTCTTTCCAAACATAGTCTTCATACCTTTCTTTTCATATCCATCCCAACAATCTTCTTTCTCAATTTGAGGTGCCATCACCTTCATATGAGGATCATATTTGACTTTTGTTTTCTTTGCTGGTTTGTCATCCTTAATACTAGGAGCATCTTTCATGTGATTTGATTCTGTTTTCACGTTGATTGCTTTCCCTTTTCTATCTGGATTTGGATCTTGACGATTTTTACGTCTGAATGCAGCATCTTCCTCATCTTTATTGAGGTTACGCTTCATCTTACTTGAACCACATTTTGGTTTTGTGGTTTGTCCTGGTTGTCTGGCGCATGGTTTTCCTGCGTACTTGCCACCCAACTGAACCCAGCCAGGCTTGCCATCACTAGAGCGACTCTTGCCAAACCAGTCACGCAAAGAAGAATCACCACTTTTCGACTTTTCAATAATGATTTTGGAGAAGTTTTCAATTTCATTTTCAGTAATACCGGATTCTGCCGCTGCATCTGCAGTTTCTTTTTCAGTGGCATCATCCACACTGTACTTATCATACAGTTTCGGACCATAGCTACACTGCTCTCTGGTTTCTTTCTTTTTACAAAGTCTGCAATACTTTTTCATAATAGAAAGTTTTCCTTTTATTATTTATTATAAAAGATTTCTGCTGATAGTATATGTAGTTGATGACGAACTTGCTGAAGTAGCACGCAATCTAACATTAGATCCCGAAATATCTGCATCATATGATGCCAAACTTGATCCAGTTTTTACTATTGCAAATTCTGTCATTGATACTGTAGAACCATCATGAACCAAATGAATTTTTGTTGTGTGAACATTACTTCCTTGTTTTGCCTGAACAACATAAATTGCTGAAGAATTTGTAGTTGCAAATTGATTGATTGTTGTTGCTGAAGTAGATGTTGTGGTTACCGTATCTGAATCAGAAGTTCTTATAAGTGTTCTACTAACAGAAAATACTGTTGCATTTGCAGATGCAGGAGTTGCTAATAGTCTTAGGTTTGATCCACTAATATCTGTGGTATAAGTTGCTAATGAAGAACCAGTTTTTAATGTGGCAAATTCTGTCAAATATGTATCAGATCCATCATGAATTACGTTAATAGTTGTCAGATGAACATTAGATCCTGATGTTGCCTGCACATTATAAACTGCACTAGTATATGTTGAGTGTGAGAAAGTATCTAATGCTGTTTGAGAAGTTGATGTTGTAGTTGTAACTCCTGGAGCACTTGTAGTTGGTATTACTTCTCCAGTAACGACAAGATCTCCGGTTATCTTTGCACCTGTAGATGTTGTTTCAAATTTTTTGTCTCCATCATGATGAAGATCTACAGAACTAGCAACATTGAATACTGCAGATGTTTTATTCTCTGCTGCATTCTTAATCGTAGTATTTCCCGATAATAAATGTAATGCTCCCGTTCCTGCATCCTTAACATATGAATTGGATCCATCATGATATATCTGCAGGTCATTGCCATCACCTAGTTGAATTTTCTGGTTGTCTGGGATTGAAATACCAGATCGAGCAGTAACAATACCGACAGAATCAATATTAGTTACATCTTCATAAGTTAATGTTCCGGCAATGGAAACATTTCCTGATGCTGTAATATTTGTAACCGAAATGCTAGGAGATCCAGTTAGACCCTCCGCAAGTGCAGCAGTTCCACTAGTATTTTGATTACCAGCAATATTGACACCTGGAAGGTTAATATTTGTAGTACCATCAAAAGATACCCCACCAATATTTCTAGCCGTTTCTAATGCGGTTGCAGTAGCGGCATTTCCAGTTGTATCTTGATTTAATGTTTCAATAACGAAATCTAATGTATTATCACTATCGTCATATGTAACAGTAATACCAGTCTCAGTGTTACTTGAGACCATCGCTCCTACAGTATCAGAAATGGTTTCTGCAAGAGATACTCCATCAATAGTGATGGCATCTGCTTCCAGTGTTCCATCAACATCAACATTACCAGAAATGTCTAAAGATGATGCTGTTACAATTCCAACTACAATATCGGGTGTTCCTGTTAGACCCTCTGCAAGAGCAGCAGTTCCTGTTGTATCTTGATTGAGTGTAGGAATTCTGGCAGCATTGAATGTTCCTGTAGTGATTTTGCTAGCAGGAAGAGCGCCAACTCGTGCTGCAGAAACAGTTCCAGATGATATATTAGAACCATTTAAGTTTGTTAGGCTAGCACCACTAATTGCTGGAAGTGTTCCTGTGAGATTTGCTGCAGGAATATCACCCGATCCTGTGATATTATTTCCGTTAAGATCTAAATCGCCACCAAGTTGTGGAGTTGTATCACTTACAACTTCTGCCAGAATAACAACTGTTGCAATACCAGCAGCACCTGTAGTAGCAGTAACTGTTACTCCAGTAGAACCATTGAAATCAATAGTTGATATACTACCAGCGGTTCCGGTAACATTACCACTTTGATTTTTGATGGTAAGACCACCAATAGCATTCAATCCTTCTGCAGTAATACCTGTTAACGCAGAACCATCGATCGCAGGGAGTGCTGCTGGAAATCTAGCATCTGGAATTGTTCCTGAAGCGAGATTAGAAGCATTTAGATTTGTAAGAGATGCGCCAGAACCACTAAAAGTAGTTGCAGTGACTACTCCAGAAATTTGAGTATCACCAGAAACTGTAAGTTTACTTGTTGGTATGGTTGAACCTATACCAACATTACCGGCAGTAAAAAATGCGTTATAATTACTTGTTCCTACGCCAACCCTAAATGGGTTAATGGCAATAACTGTTGTTCCAGCACCAACATCTTTCGACGCATACAGAATACCATCATTAGTGTTAAGAGCAATTTCACCTAGTGGGACTTGTACGGCGGTAGGAATTTTACCGGCTACCGCCGACCTCTTAAACTTAATCTTTGGATCTGCCATTGTTTATGCGTCTATAAAGTCATTCTATGACCAGTATATACTGGTGCTTTAGATATTTAGTTAGAACTCATCGGCAACCAAATCCTTTGCTTTTGATCTCCTTGACCTTGTAGGAGCAGATGCTGGTTTATTTTTTTCTTCTTCCAATTCTCTTGTTACCTTAGAAAGACGTTCTTTCAAAGAACGAGTTGATTCATTGCTAGAATTAACTGCTTCACTTGCAGCACCTAACTGTTTTTGAAGTTCAGTAATTCTATTAGCATAGACTTCTGCCTGCTGCTTGTACTTCATCTCTCTAGTTTCCGCAGCAACGGTCTGATTAAAGAAGTCCTGTGCTTTTTGTTGATAAATGGTAATCAAATTTTTATAATCTTGTTCATCCATAAGGGGAGGTCATTCTTCCCCTATTTATCAGAATGCTCCAGCATCAATTGTTGTATTCTCAAGAATGATTTCTCCGCTGCTGCAACCAAATATTCTTTGAGTTCCAGTACAACCACTTACATAATACTCTGCTGATTCAAATCCAGCACCTTCATTGTTAGTAAGAACTCCAGCAGACTCAGAAACTTTCTTTGCTGCAACAATACGACCGGTACTATCATCAAAATAAACACCAGCCTTGAATGGATTGCTTCCATCGTGCCAGTGGAATATAACACCAATATCTCTGTTTAGATCGGATGATGGAGCAGAACCACTATCTGTACCCAGTTCAATGAGTTGGTCTTGTATTGTTGTTATTGTGGAATTAACCTGTGTGGTAGATCCATTAACAACTAAGTTACCACCAACAGTTAGGTTAGAAGAAGTTGCAACAGCACCCGTAGAATCGGTAATGGTAATAGCAGCAGTGCCATCTCTTGCTTTGAGATTAGTTGCTTCAATAGTTGGAACATCAATCGCAGTTGTTACATTGACTGTATTTGGAAGTCCAATCGTGAATGTCTGGCCAGAAACAGAAGTCTCAATCTCATTTGATGTACCAGAAACTGTCAGAGTTTGTGATGTAGAAACGCTACCTGTTCCAGAATCACCTGCAAGAGATGTAGTTACATCAACTGCACCAACTGTAGCATCAACATACGCTTTGATTGATTGCTGTGTTGCAAGTGCTGTTGCACTGTCGGAAGACATATTATCTTCATCATTTATCGCAGTTACAGTAGCACCAGAAGCAAGTGACAATGATGCAATACTTGCTGCATCTATATTTGCAGTTCCATCTACATAAAGATTTCTCCACTCAGTTCCACTTGCTCCCAGATCATAAGTATCATCTGCAGCTGGAAGAACATGACCAGCAACTGTAAGTCCTGCACCTACACTAGCACCAGCACCAACATAAAGTTGTTTGGCAACACCTAAACCACCATCAACAATGACACCACCTGTTGTTGAACTTGTAGAATCAGTTGTATTATCTGCATTAAGAACACCAGTTACATTATGATTACCGGTTGTTGTATGATTACCTGCTGTAGTAGCATTAGCACCAGATAAAGTAAATGCAGTTGTTCCGCCGGATGATTTGATATCATTACCAGTAACAGTAAGATCACCAGTAACTGCAACATTATTTGAACCATCCATCGTGATGGCAGTTCCACCACTACCCTTAATATCATTACCAGTAACTGTTAAATCACCAGCAACAGTTACATCTGCAGTTGATATTGTAATTGCAGTTGTTCCACCGTTTCCTTTGATATCATTACCATTAACTGTAAGATCTCCACCAAGAGTTACATTATCTGGAAGACCAATAGTTAGAATATTTCCAGAACCAGATGTTTCAATCTCGTTTGCTGTTCCTGCAATAGTTAGAGCTTCACTATCGAGATCAATAGAAAGTGCGCCACCACTATCGCCTTGGAAATCAAGATCAGAACCACTCAACTGAGAATCAACATATGCCTTGATAGACTGTTGAGTTGCTAAAGCAGTATCACTAGAGGATCCTAAATTATCTTCATCTAATATTGCAACAACTGTTGATCCAGATGCAAGTTTCAAACTTGCGATAGTTGCAATACCGGAAACATTGACATCATCAAGTTCTGTGTGACCATCAACATCTAAGTTTCCATTAGCATCAATGGCACCAACAAATGTAGATACTCCAGCAATATTTACATCATCAAGTTCTGTGTGCCCATCAACATCTAAGTTGCCATTGGCATCGATGTTGGCGGAGAAAGTTGCAAGTTCAGCAACATTCAATACGTCTAAATCGGTTTGTCCATCAACATCAAGTGCAACACCAACTGCTAAAGTACTTCCATTGAAAGTTAAGTTGCTATCATCTTCAAGTTCTCCACCTGCACCTGCAATGACTACACGGTTATTGGTAAGATCTTCTACAACTGCTGTAGCAAATGTTGCAGTAGAGTTAGCATCAATTGCGCCGGAGAACGTAACTGCAGCAGCATGAGTTGTTACACCAGCAATGCTTACATTATCAAGATCAGTATGGCCATCTATATCTAAATCTCCAGTTACTGTGATATTTCCACTTGCAGTAACACTTGTAAATGCACCGGTTGATGCAGAATTTGCACCAATGGCAGTTCCGTCGATTGCTCCACCATTTATATCACAATCTCCTGCATGAATATCATCAACATATGCTACACCATCGATGTAAATATCTTTCCACTTCAGCGCCGAAGTTCCCAAGTCTCTTGCATCATCTGAGGAGGGAACTAGGTCACTATCAAATCTACCAGTTGCTGTAATAGTATCTGAGGTAGCATTACCTAGGTCTACATTACCTTCAAGAGAAGTATCACCAGAAACTGTAACATTACTACTTGCGGTGATAGTTGTAAATGCACCTGTAGAAGCAGAATTAGCACCAATAGTGGCACCATCAATTGTACCACCGTCAATATCAGCAGTATCAGCAACTAAAGCATCGATGTTTGCAGTTCCATCTAGGTGAAGATTTCTCCACTGTAGTGCAGATGTTCCTAAGTCTCTTGCATCATCAGTTGATGGAACTAAATCACTATCAAATCTACCTGTAGCAGTAATCGTATCAGTTGTAGCGTTACCGAGATCTACATCACCCTCAATAGATGCGTTACCAGAAACTGTAAGACCAGTAAGAGTTCCAACACTTGTGAGTGAAGAGTTGACAACTGCACCACCAAGAGTTGTAGCGTTCAGAACGCTTGTATTATTGATCTTATATGCCTTTCCAGAGGCAAGATTTAGGTTTTCAGAAGCACCCCAGTTATCTCCTGTTGCTTCAAACTGGAATGTCTTATCTCCATCACCAGAGTCAACTGTTATACCTGCACCATTGGCTGCTGCATCATTTGCAGCACCAGTGGCAACCTGAATATTTTTATCATCTATATTGACAGTTGTTGAGTTGATGATGGTTTGTGTACCATCAACCTGTAAATTACCAGCAATGAATACAGTTCCTGTATTATCCCCAACACCAGCAGGGTCAATGGTGATGGAAGAGGGACCAGTAATTGAAGCACTAGTAACTCTGATTGCAGAACCCTCAGCACCTAAGTGGAGTGCTGTAGCAGTTGCAACACCAGAAATATTTACATCATCTAATTCTGTATGCCCGTCAACATCAAGGTCTCCATTAGCATCAATGTTGGCAGAGAATGTAGCTAATTCAGCAACATTAAGGACATCTAAATCGGTTTGGCCATCAACATCTAAATTGCCGTTAGCGTCAATGTTGGCAGAGAACGTGGCCAGTTCAGCAACATTTAATACGTCTAAATCGGTCTGTCCGTCAACATCAAGATTTCCATTGGCATCTATATTGGCAGAGAATGTAGCTAACTCCGCAACGTTCAATACGTCTAAATCAGTCTGCCCATCAACATCAAGATTTCCATTAGCATCGATGTTAGCAGAGAATGTAGAGACTCCTGTAACAACTAAATCATCAAGGTCAGTACGCCCATCTACATCTAAATTTCCACTAATAGTTACATTGTCAGTAACTTCAACAATTCCTGTGGCAGAATCTAAGACAAGATTTCCAGTAAGAGTATCAATTTCTGATGAACCAGCAACACCAACTCTTACTTGGTTTGAAAATGCACCACCAGCACTAGTGGTAACTCCAGTAAAATTACCATCTTCCGCATCAACGTCGGTAAAAGAACCAGTTGATCCAGGAACAGCAACGCCTTTGATACCAGTATATCTTGCACCACTTACGTATACTACGTGACCAGAAGGAAATGTTGGTAAGTTTGTTCCAATAAAGTGTAAAGTACCTGCCTGATAGTCAAAGAACCATTCATCATTATTACCAGAACCAGAACCAAATACCTGAGTTCCACTACTAGCAGCACCAGGATTTCCAGCAGCAGCAATATAAACTTTTACAAGGTAAGTTGATCCAACTTCTGGAGGAATCCAGTCTATTAGACCGGTTTTCCATGTTCTATTTGTAGATGCAGTAGCATCTGCTGTGGTTTCATCGGGAGCAGATGTTGGATATACTGTAACGACTCCTGATGATGACCCAGGCATTGTTGCTGGAATATCACCTGCCTGCGACCAAACATTGTTTCCTCTTAGGAGGAGAGGACTTGCTATCGATTCGTTAGTTGCCTTCTTGTTAGCGTTGGTATCGGTTTTGGCACGTCCGTAACCAAGTTTTTTCCAAAGAAAGTCAACCTTTTGTGCTTCTGAAATTGCCATTTACTTATTAACCTTAGGATACGGAAAGAGCTGTTACGGATTGACCAGAATCTAATGCAATTCGTATCAAAACAACATTACCAGTAGCATTACTAAGATTTTCTTCGCCGAGAGTCATTGTATAACTTCCACTTAGTGCAGTATCTGCTAGGATTCTATCACCGCCAGTTGAAGCACATCCATCACTGCCATTACCACTATTGCTAGTATCAGAACCAGGAATACCACTACCAGCATATTGAGTGTCTGCTTTCAACCAACCACTAATACCACTACTACTATCTATCTGAGTTCCTGGTGCAGCAATCCAGAGACCCGTAATCCCGCTTGATGTAATATTTATATTAAAGTTTGCTAGCGGCGTTCGTCGGAAGGCAAAAGTAAAATATTGTTTTGCCGGTGCAGAACTTCTATCAGGTCCTACAGGCAGATAACCCGAAGAGAAATCTGTTTGGTCAAACTTGATAACTCCAAGTCTAACAATTGCTTCCTTGACACCAACAGTTCCTGAGGTTAATGCTTCAGTGTATGGATTATTGGTATAGAAGTTGGTGCTTCCATTGAATGATGGATTATCTCCTGTTTCATCCTTAAAGTCATAGATTCTTACTCCATCATCATCAAATCCAGCACCCAGAGAATCAGAAACTGCAATTGCAATTTCACTAATTCCACTCTGTGATGCAGTATGAACCTGAACATTTGTAGAAATATCGGATCCATAAGAACCAGCACCATTTACGTTACGAGCACGAGTCTTGACTCTACTAATAGTTCTTACACTTGAAGAAGTGATTGGAACTGTTAGATTACCGATTGCATATGCAGATGAAGTACCAATATTTACTTTTGGAATACCACTATCAAGCATGGTTGTAGAACCATCAATCTGTGCATATGTGTAATCTGTGTTAGTAATTGCGTTTGATGATGTTCCCTCTTGATTACTTCCATCATCTACTTCAACAATATTAGTTTGGTTAGTATGACACTGTCCAACCAAATTAGAAATTGTTACGCCAGAAAGAGTCAAAGTTGGAGAACCAGAATTGTAATAAGGAATACCAGAAATATATCTAAATGTTCCTGCAGTTCCCTGAGCGAGACTTCCTGTTGCAGAAATACTTGGACTTGCGGTCAGATTATCCTTAACAAACTTGACCGTATTTGTAGATCCTTGAGAACTATGGACCAGTTGCATACTATTTGCACCAGTTGACAATGATCCAACAGATTTGGATACTCTTGCCTTAAATCCTTTGTAAAGACCAGGATAGTAAATACTATTTGCAAAGGATGTTGATGAACCTGAAGAATTTAATAGTTGATAATCGCTTTCAGAATCGATTACAAGGCTTGTATAAGTTCCTGAATCATTACCACTTGTAAGTCCTCTACTTCCATCAGTAGATCCAGTTACATTTGCAGAGAGTGTTCCGTTATCTGCATCATAAGCAAAAGTTGTTATAGGACCTGCAACTGCCGTTCCACTTGAAACTCTTGTAACAGAATCACCAGCACTGAATCCACTCACACCATTAGCAGTAAATCCAGCTGCGAGTCTTGGTGAAGTGCCTTGACTGGATACATTAGCGAGTGTTTTAGTGCTCAGATTAGCGGGAGCAGCAACATCGTCTTGATAAACCTTGATTGCTGTTGATGTGGCCTTTGGAATCTCAGATGGATCAGTTGTTGTATGATTTGTGATCGTTAAAGTAACATTATCTGTGCTACCGCCACTGCTTGTGCCATCTGCCCACTGGTGAGAAAGTCTTCCAGCGGATCCACCTGGTCCGCCAGCAGCATTGTCTGTAGTTACACTGTCAACTGAAGTTCCATCTCCCCAGTTGACAGTAAATGTTGCACCTACACCAGTTGAATTTGTTGTGGTGTTATCAAGGTGTAATGTATGATAGTTGTTAGGTCCACCACCATTATCAATTACATAGAGATTATTTCCACTCAGTGCTGATCCACCAGAGGATGCTCTGAATAGACTGAATCCCATTACAGGAGCAGGAGTAAATACTGTGATGAAGTTACTCTTAGTCAAAGATTGGGAGTGCCCTGCACCTACACCAGAAGCATTTCTTGCTACAACTGTAACGTTATAAGTACCACCACTACTATTAGTGTATGCATGAGAAGGTGTTGAATCCGTTGTATTGAGGGTACTATCCCCATCTCCCCAAGTAATATCAAAACGATTAGCATTACCTGAAGAAGTAATCGTTAGAGTTACATTTAGAGTAGCAGCACCAGAAGTTGTGTTTGCAGTAAATCCAACATCAGTAACAGCAGTATTCTTAATGATATTGAATGCTACTTCGTTAAGATCATCAATACTATTAACAATTGATGATGCTGTTGTAAATGTATTGAGTGCTCCAGAAGTGGTTAAACTTCCATCACTTGCAGATCCTAACTTTAGATCTCCACCCGTTCCATAATAATTGTTTGCAGTAACGATACCAACATTTAAAACTGCAGTATTATCAGAATCTGCTTCTGCTCCACCAGTTGTTCCAACACCAACATTACCACTAGAGTCGATTGAAACTCTAGCAGTCCCTGCTGTTAAGAACTCAAGTGAGTCTTCATCCTGTCCAGCAGCAGATTCTGCTCGGATAAGTGTATCTCCGTCTACGTCTTTTACTCCACCGAGAGATCCCCATGCATTACCTGCACCATATCCCTCGAACTGAGATAGTGATGTATTATATCTAATCTGACCAAGGACACCGCTCAATCTTTGTGCAGTAGTTCCTCTTGGTATTTGAATTGATCCAGTGCTACTGAATACGGCATTTCCAGTTACATCAAGATTTCTACCTACTGCTAGATCTCTTGTGATTGTTAAGTCTTGACCGATTGTTACGTCATCGGGAAGACCAATAGTTACTGTATTATTAGTTACTGCAGTGTTAACTTCGTTTGAAGTACCACTAAATGTAAGGTTTTCTGAAAGGAGTGATACGACATCTGTTCCAGAATCACCAGCAATGTTTAGTGTTGCTACTGCATCAATAAATGAAAGGGTTCCAGAACCGTTTGTTGCCAGAACTTGATTGTTTGTTCCATCAGTTCCTGGGAAGGTAAAGGAAACATCAGAAGCAAGACTATCAGGTGCCTTGATTGTAATGGCGTTTGTACCATTATCAGTGCCTTCTACTAGTTTGACTCCACTACCTACAGAAGCAGAACCAACCGACCAGAATCTTCCTGACCCTACAAATTGGTTATTATTTGTGGTAGAGTCAATACCAACATATAAGTCATAACTATTGGTAGTAAATCCAGGTTCACCTGCCCTCAGTCCGGGGAGATTAGCAAGAAGACCTCTCTTAAACTGAATTACAGGAGCTGTCATTTCTCTTAATTACTAATTTCTTTTGCTTTATTTATTTATCATTAAAAAGATCCACCATCTACGCCACCCAAAGTCATTTTAGTGGTATCTACCTCTGCTTCTACTTGATCAACAAAACTATCGGATATGTCACCACTTTCTGCTGCTCCTGAAAGAATTACATCTGGATCTGCCAACAAGTACTGATCAGTAGATGCATCATATTTGACTACATGTCTATTCTTAGCAGCATTTAAGGTTCCAAGATTAACGTTAGATATTCCTCTAAAACTACGCATTAGAATCCTCCGCCATCTAATACTTCTATTTGTATCTCTCCAAGATCAAGTTCTCCTTCAAGTTGAGAAATAAAATCATCAGGAAGATCGCTATCTTGTACAGATGTAGAAAGCACTACATCGGGATCAACTAAGACAAATTTGTCTGTACTGGCATCATAAACTAAAACATGTCCGTCTTGAGCATTACCAACACTTTCAATATTGACGTCATTGAGTTCTTCAAAATTTGTAACTTGTCTAACTGATTGTACTCTTTTTGCGCTTGATGGTTTTTTTCTTATAATAGGCATGGTGTTAATTAGAGTGTAATTCCTGCAGTAACAAGTGTCATTCCCTCAACTAATCTAGATTTAGCACCGGATGATGAGGTTAATACTACATCATACATATATCTTCCAGGTTCTAATAATGCAGTTGCCCCAGAAGTCATTCCTATGGAAACTTCTCCAGATACTGCAGTTATAGAAACAGAAAAATTAAAAGATGTTGCAGAACCTGCATGTTTTTTCAATTTTGCTACACCAGTGTATCCGGAGAGATTGGTGGTATCTCCATTGGTTTCTGTAGACAAGAAAGTTTCTGTGAATTCAGATCCTTGTGGAATAACTATATTTACCGAAGGTGTTGCCGCCATCTCTCTCTTTTTTAACTATTTATATTCTTATCTACTTTTTTCAGCATCTTTTGTAAATCAGCGGTAGACCCTACAAACAGAGCATTAGTAACATTTGTTGGACCTTTTTGAACAGTATCTTCTTCAACATCTCTTAATTTCTTCTGCAATTCCATTAATTTATCAGTTGCATCTGAAACGCTTTTGATTAACTGTCCAGCAACTTCATATGCTCTTGGTTGCTCAGTTTCTTGTGCTAACTCAAGGATGCCATTGATTGCTTCCTGTCCCTTTTCTATAATTGAATATAAATTGCCACGAGTATATTCATAATCTTTTTTTACATCTTCATGAGAGGATGATTTAGGTTGCACTTTTTCAATCTCAGGTTTTTCTTCAGGAAGTATTTCTCCCTCTACATTGAACGCTTCATCTAATCCATCAAATTTATTAGTCATATTCAATTACATAAAAGTGTTACCATCAAATCCAAAATCATCTCCCATCTCAATCAGATCATTATCTGCTTGTGTGATAGATTTGAGTTCTGCTCCCTTAACATGATCTTTTGCCACTGTATTATCTCTAGCTCTTTCAATAGTAAGTTGATTATTACTACCAACTTTTTTAATATAAATTGATTCACCATCAATCTCAAAGTAAGTATCTGCACTTATATTACTATTATCATCTACTGTAATTGTAGTATCTCCAAGTTTAATGTCTTCGGCAAGAAGAGTTACAACAGAATTATCATAATCTTTGACTGCTCTAGGTGTAACTCTGTATGCAAGATCTCTCTTAGAATCTTCATCAGTGTAGTAAGAAAGTGTTGCTTTCTTGATTGGTTCGACTCTTGTAACAGGACCGAACAGATATGTCTTGGCAGTAAATCTCAAGGTATAAAGGAGAACTCTTCTTGAACTATAATCTCCCTCATAATCATCTTGCATCGTAATATTTTCTAATACGATGGGTATATCTCTTTTTTCTCTAAGTGTTTCAACCAGTTGTACGCTGAGATTGAATGCTGGTTGAAAATATGGTAAGATTTGTTCTACAATTTGGAGTGCATCATCATTCAACTTAGACATAATGCTAAGTTCAAATTGCATATTATAAGGAACAGGTGTAAAAGTTTTATTTACTTTCTTAGTAGTGTTAGGATCTTTTACTGCAATCTTTTGGGTTGTAGTAACTTTACGAGAAGAATCATAAGTTAAACCAGTAAACTCAAACGACATTCTAGGTAAAGATAATGATGTAGACTTGTTCAAATCTCCTGATTGCTCAAGTCTTGCTAAAAACTTTTGTGTAGGACCATATGCCAGAGGAACTTTCATCACACTGAAATCCGTATCAGAAGCGTCTTTCTTCTGAACAGTAATGTTATTAAAAAGAGTACCAAATGATATGATAGTCTTTCTTAGAATTTCGTGGTAAAAATACTCAAACATGATTTTTGTTCACTATGATAATATTTAGTTAAGGTATACCGAAAGGATTTTTTTCAGTAAAATCTAGTATTCCATCTGCTTCAAGTTCAATGGTATCATTTTCTGAGTATCCATCATCAGCAGGATCATTATCTAATGACAATACCGTATGTGTAGCAGAGGAAGATGCACCAACAATAGTTTCTCCAATAGTGAAAGTTCCGGTAACATTACCAAGTTCAAGTATGTTAGTGATTGTATTCCAAGTTCTAACTCTTGCTTTTGTTCCACTTGTAGAACCGGTAACAATTTCATTATAAGTAAAGTCTCCAGTGTCTGGTGATCCTGGAGATGAAACAGTGATGGTAGGTGCCACAGTATATCCTATACCTGCATCTGTAATGTTAATAGCGGTGATAGTTCCTGTAGAAGAAACAATTGCAGTTGCTGCTGCAGATACAGTAGATATACCAGTAAATGTAATGGTTGGGGCGGTTGTATATCCAGAACCTCCACTAGTTACTGTGACAATTCCTATTGAACCACTTCCAAGAGTTGCACTAGCACTAGCACCGATTCCAGTCTTACTTACAAATACTATTTCTGGTGCCACTGTATAACCAGCACCAGCATTTACTATATCTACAGAACTAATAGCGTCTCTATCAATTGTAACTGTTGCAAAACCAGTATTTCCTCCAGATGGTGCCGATGAAATAGCTACTCTTGGTGCTATGTCATAGAAAGCACCTTGATTTCCTACAGTAATAGAGCGAATACCACCATTCACTATATTTGTAATAGCAGTAGCGGTTGTTGCACTCCCAACCAAAGTCATTGTTAGTGTGCCACCAAGAATAGTGGAATATCCAGATTCGCTAATGCCATCCGAATCACTACCAACTAAAGTATCATCAATCTCTTCTATACCAGTATCAATAACCTCATCTTCATATCTAAAGAGTTCGCATCTCAATTCATAAACATAATTTTTTTGTAGTTGATAGAATGGTTTTTCATGCTCAACAAATTTTATTTCAAACATTCTATCGCCTAAGGGCATATAAATGATATCACCCTCTTTTGGTCTAGATGTTAATTTAAGATTTGCTCTACCATCCGTCAATGGAGCAATATAGTTTTCATATCTTTCTTTTGAGATAATAAAAGTCATCTCTTGTGTTGACTGTATCCCAAACTTAGAAAGTAATGTGCTGTTGTCATCATATCCTTCATAATTTTGAACATATGCTTCAATTGGATATGCATTTTCAAAAGAAGATTCAATAACTTCTTCAATAACAGTATTTGTAGACAGGAAAGAACGTGGGAGATAATAAACCTCCACGCCATACATTCTTAACTGTTCATTTATTAAGTCCTGTACAAGGTTTTGTTCTCCGCTTGTACCTTGAATAAAAAATGGATTTAACATATCAACCTATCATATCTAAAGGAGGAAGTTCATATGTGTTTGACATATTTTCCATTAAATCATCAATTTCTTTTATTGCATCATCATAAATCTGCCTACCATTTAATTCTACTCCTCCAGGAAGTTTTACTCCCTGAAACTTGATTAGATTTTGACCCCATTGCTTCTTAATCAACATAGTCAAATATTTCTTAATGAAGGAGTCATTCCAAACTTTTGAAAAATCATTTGGATCTACTAATCTTGTACAATCAATAATAATATAATCCCCTACTGATACCCCTCCCCAATCTATATCAAGATATAATCTATCCATTCTTTGATTAAATCTTATCTGCTTTTCAGTAGAGAGTAAAAAATCTATATCTTCCAGATATGTTTTTGTCATAGCATAAGTCAACAATTCAGATGAACCCCAATAATAAATGTCATTGAGAAACATCTGATATTTGATGCTGAACATATTGCTCACTGCAGTATTAGTTCCATCAAACTTGAATACTTTTTGAATCCCTATAATATTTGAAGGAACTTGTAGATAATTACTATTCTCAGTGTAACTAAAAGTGGTCGCTGTTCCAACTATAGATGTACTTGCAGTAGTGGTTGCTACTCCTGCTGTAGAACTTTCTCCTGCTGGTGCTCTACCTCTATCCTTATCTTCTTGCGTTATTTTATATTTTAAGTATACCTGAGCGGCACCATTATAGTGTCGTTCATGCCAATATTGAAGGGCATCATCAACCAGGTCATCAATTTGCTCATCGGCAACGTTGATCTCTAGAACCGGAGCTCCTAACTGTCTCTTACAGTAATCTATTAAAGTCTGCCTAGATGATGGTTGTGCCATTTATTCACAAGTTTCCTATGCTTATATTTATCTATAACGTTGCAATGGTTTCTTGCTGCTTATAATAAAGTTTGCAGAATGCCTTCGCAATATTCTGCAATTCACTTACATCTTGGCAAGAATCTATCTTAGAGGCAATCTTTGTATATTCAAAACTCTTTGTTAGATTTTTCAATTCAATTTCATTTGGATCCATTTAATAACTCCTTTAGTAATGTTTTAATTTCGTTGATGTCCTCTTTCATGCTAGCAACTTCTTGCTCAATATTCTGTACTTTTTGATTCTTTTTGTTTTTTGCTTCACGTCGGGCAATGTACTTTTCATATCCAAGAGAATCAATATTGACAATTGAATCAGTATCAGGGTCTCTCAAAAGATTTGAGTGACCCTCTACTCCATGATATTCCGTCATGCTAATGCAATAACTCTAAGATCTTTGACTCTAGGAACGTAAACCTGATTTGTAGAACTCAATACAAGTTTGACTCTATAATATCTAAATGGTTCTAAATTGTCCATTGTAAATGTATATTCCTTAAACTCAAGATTAGTGCTATTGAAATCAAGAACATTAGTCTTTTGTATCTCAGTATCAGGATGACCATCATTATCTTTTGGATTTATGATGTTTCCATTTAATTTCAGATTTGAGAAACCTGGGAAAGGAGTAAAGATTGGATTCGATATTGGTTCATTACCAACGCAATAGAATGCTCTAATATCAGAGAAGGTATTAATATAAGCATTGATATCAATTTTGAGTGAAGTTGCAGAATTTTCCAGTGAAAGTTCTCTAGAAATATATTGGAAAGCAGAAGGATCAGAATCAATACTATTTACTCTTGGATCTGTAATGTAATTTGTTATAGGATTATTAATTCTGTTTGTAGAGAGAATAGTATTCATTCTCTGAGCATCAATAACTGGACTTACTCTTGTATCAACAGAGTTGAGGAACAATCTAAGAGTCATAGATTTGTTACCGGGAACATTCGTAAGTTTTTGATTCTCATTAACTTTAGAGAATATTGCTCTTGGCGTAGAAAGGAAATTTGGTTTATTCAATGTAATTGATTCAAATCCATTATCAACAAATGGAATTTCATTTCCACTGATTCCAGTAGTTGTTGTAGATCTAAACTGAGCACTGATCGTAGAACCCTGAACAGTCTGAGACTGAATCATTGGAGTTACAATTTCATATGGAATGTTTTGAGATGCTCTAATTCCATATCCACCAGAAGATTTTGTATCTTGGATATACAGTGAAGGTGCATCATCCGTATTTCTTTCAGTGCTACGATCGAAATTGTTGACATTGAACTTCTCTGCCATGTTAAGTTTGATATAGTAAGAATCCAAAGTAATTGGATTGGCAACAGTAACATCATTCATATCATGAATTTTGTTAATTCTTGCTAGATTAATACCAGATAGTTCATACTTGTAGACTAATGTGCCAATTGGATAAGATGCTTTATTTGCACCTCTAGTAATTGTACCTCCGATAACATTTGATCCTGATGTGGATGTATACTCTATGATCTCATCGCCAATCTTTAAGTATCCACGGTTTGTGTTGCCTACTGGGAAACTTTCAAACTCAGCGAATGAAACATTACTTTCTACTGAGATTGAACCTTGAGAACCTGCATCATATGCTACTGTAAGTCTAGTCGGGACAACATCAGATTCAACGCCATATATTTCAACTCTATTGTCATCAAAATACATGCCATGATTTACATGATTGACTTTAATATGTCTTCCATCAGAATCATTTGCGAATGTTGTTATCGATAATGGGTATGCTGGTCCGGCAACATTACTAATAGAGAACGTAGTAAAACCAACAGACGTATTACTAGAAACATATTTAATTCCATTACTACTATTAGAAACAAAATCGCCAACAACATTATCAAGTATGATGGTATTTGTAGCAGCAACTCCAGCAATAGTTAATCTTAGATCTCTTCCAACATCAGCGCCAGAAATGCTAAGAACATCTCCTACCTGATATGCACTACCCCCACCATCAGTAGCAATCGTTGCACCAATAGCAACTCCATTTTGGAATGTAATATCGGCACTGGCACCACTGCCATTTCCAGAAAGAGTTATTAATGACAATGAACGGGTTTGAGCACCAGAAGCAGGTGTATATCCAACACCAGCATTAGATACGGTCAAGGTTCCTGTTGCAGAACCGCCAACACCAACTAAGTTACCAGTGGCATTAGTTCCCTCTTGATGGAAGGTATTTCCTATTATGTAAGTATTACTGTTATCATCAGGAGCAGAAAGAACTATCTTAATTTTTCTTGATTTCAATTCAAGTGAGTTTGGTAGCAGATTTGGAACTTGCTTATTTCCTGCAGACAAACGTGGATTGTATACATCAACTGAACCAGAAGTTTCAAATTCTGCTCTATAAATTGTAAATTTAAGATCCTCCCACTGGCTTGCCTCCCATCCAGATGCGTTTTGTGCTTTGAACAGTGAACCCAAGAATGGTTGGGTAGAAATCAGAGTGTCTGTAAGGAAATCTTCTTGTCCAATTCTTGATACAAAGGCATCATACTTTGTAGAATTTGTAGAGAGGCAAATTGCATATTCTTTTCTTCCCTCAAGGTAAATAGGTGCCTTGAAAGTGAATGATGTTGCAATTGAACTATCTGTTGATATTGAAACTTCATCAGGATCTAAGATAACCTCCGACATAGGAAGAACCCTAGAAGTTGGGATTCCACCCTCCACTGTTCTAATTTGCATAGTAATAGGAATACCCATATCATCTTTAGATTTAAAGAAGATATCGCATCTAGTAATGAAGATACCAGTTTCATCATCAACGGTGAAAGTTTGTGCAAGTGGATCGTACCAAGCAGTAATAGTTTCAGGAGAAGTTCTATTGACTACACTGGTTCCAACAATCTGTGTACCTGAAGATCTACTTACTGTTTGTTGCTCAAATTCTTTTTTATCCTCAAGTCTAATATTTCTAACAGAACCTTCGTTTTCAATAATACCGGTAGCAGAGTATGCTTCCGAAGCTATAGTAGTTACATTTTCAGCATCATTGATATCACTACTAGAAAGTGTGAAAGATCTAATACCTGATTCAAATCTTGGATGATATGAAGTAATTGTCTCAGGAATATAGAAACTACCAATGAGAGATGATTGATTATCAACAACTAACTTCAAATCGGACACTGTTGCAGTTGCACCGCTACTTTCTCCAACAAGTAAAGTTCCAACTTCAATATATCCATAATACTCACCTTGAGTCTCATTTGATAAAGAATAAGTATCGATATTTAATATGGTTGAAGTTGAATTATATGATGATGGAATCAGTTGACCATTATATGGATTTTGTTCGTAGGTTCTCGTTGCTGCATTGTACTCACCACCTTTATGATTAATTTGTGCAACTCTTGCATAGAACTTGGGAGCAGAAACACCTTTTTTCAAGGGGACACTACGTACATTTTCACCAACAGTGAAAGTTCCCGATGTCATTGTAATTTCAATGAGTTTTGGAACACAATATCTTGAAACATCAATTCCATCAAAGTATGGATAAACTTGAGTTCCTGGTTTTAATTTTCTTGAATTAAATTCAATATTTCTAGATCTCATGAATGGAACGAGATCTCTACTTATAATTCTATCATTGATAGAGGTCTTCTCATATTCCTCATGAACAATAGTTCTTGTTCCACCCCTAGATTCTGTTCCAAGATCAAATGTTTCTTGGAATTCTTCTTGAGAAACAGTAGTGACATTTCTTCTTACCCACTGACCAGGACCAGATGTTCCATCAAGTTTCTTAGTAGATTCTGATATAGCATCAGTTGCTGCTCTACTTTCAGATTCTACTGTATCTAATACGCCCGTCCAATTAGTTTCCCAAGAATCCCAGAGGATGGGAACAAATCCTGTTTGGGGATCTAATTCATTTGTTCTCTCGTAGTAATCAACTGTAGCAGCATAGTTACCTTCAGTTTCAATAATTCTAGTTTGAACTCTAACAGTATCAACCCAAGTATCTGAAGCTGGAGTAAGTTCGATTGTACCCTGCCAGAAACTTACTGTAAATGGAGTGATACTTTCAGATCTTGTAGCAAAAGTTTGCTGCAACCAACTAACTTCAGAATAATCAAGAGTAACTATATCATTATTTCTAGAAATATTTTCACCTTCAATTACATTAAACTTAAAGTCTGTGGATGAATTTATTTCTTCAACAGGTCCAAAAATAAGATCAACTGAATTTGTATAATGCTTTGGTCTCAACTCCTTGTTCTTTCTATCAATAGAGTTGTTAATTGTTGATTTAGTTTCTTGAGATTTGAATGAATTAAAATTGTCAACAAAAAATCCACTCTTAAATCTATTGAGACCATCAGAGTCAGCAATAAAAGCACTTTCTGTTTTGGATTCAAGTAAAGACAGGGATGTGTAATATTCTAAATTTCTAATTCTATTCTCAAGTTGCTTGATATCCGACATTCTATATCTCTTGTGTTCCAAGAACTTAAGAGATGCCTGTTCAGGATTGAAAAGATATGGTGGCAGATTAATTGTTGCAATTTCCATTGCATCATCAATTCCTACAGGTGGTTCTGGTTTTTCTGCAGGAGTTCCGTATACAACCTGGAACTTACCATCTTTTGTAAGGAATATTCTATCAATTCTTCCAAGATAGAATGAGAAATCAAATACTAAGTTTTCTTTTGAAGCAAGAATATTTGATCCAGAATTTCCTGATTGATTATATGTTCTTCCTTCAAATTCTAGAGGAGAACGTGCTCCCTCAGAAATTGCATAATTTGAAACTCTTGGTCTAATATCAATAATATCGCTATTAGAAATTCCATCAAATGACTGAATTTCAGTTGCATAATCAAAAGCGTTATAACTTTCTACTGTTGTGATGTCACCAGTATCACCAGTATCATACTTAGCAGAAGCAAAGTATGTAATTATTTTTTTAGTTGGTGCAGAAGCAGAAGGTCTTCTTCTGAGAGAACTATGTCCATAAATTGTTTTTCTCTGTCCAGTACTAAATGTGTAATTAGAGGATATATTAAAACTTTCTTCAACTATAACGCTAATAGTACCTTCAACTAAACTATCTTGGAAGATAACTGTTTCTCCTTCAATAAAATCAATTTGATTTTTTGTAATAAATGAAACACTTAGATTATCTGGAGTTCCTACAGAAACAGCAATTGCTCCGCTTGTTTGACCTATAAGTATCTCTCCATTTATAACATCTTGAGTTGTAGATGTTTGACTAGTAACAGAGGAAAATGTCATCTTTGGAGCAATTGGATCCCCAGTTCCGCTAGATTCAAATACCCCATGGATTTCTAAAACATCAGGTACATTTACGGAAATAATTTCATCCTCAACTCTAGTTCCAAAAGGATAATTTCCATGATCAAGACCATTATTTAAGGTTGTTGTGCCAATACCAGACCCTTCAAGTTTTGACTTATTGACGATCAAAGAATTTACATTAATTTTATTCTTAATCTTTGATTTTGGTTTTGATTTTCTTAAGGTAGTAACTAATTTTGCTGCACCAGCACCACCAGCAATGTTAAAGATATTCAAAATTTTTGTATTGGCAGCGTTGAATGACATCTTATTTTCTGTCAATTCAATAGTTTCTCCAGTGTCCGTGCGAATAAGAGAATATCTATTGGCAGTAAATGGTAAGAAGACCTCTCTGTCTCCTGCATCCATAGTTGTTGAAGTATCAATAGTGCCATTAGAAAGAATATTTACATCATAGACTTTTCTAACAGTGATTGTAGACTCATCAAGATTAACAGTAGCAATGTTTTGCTTGGTTAATTTCGTATATAACGTATTATCTGATGATTTATCGAGAGATGTCCTTACAATGTTCATATCAGATACATTGATAGCACCTGATGGAGGAAGAGTGCCATTAACGATACCTGCAACAGTTTGAACACCTTGAACTGTAACGCTGTCGGTATTAACCGCAGTCACTTTAACCATAATTTTATCAGTTGATCTTATAAGATCTGAGTATGTAAGTAAATCATTAACTTTTACGGTATCCAAGAATCTTGGATTAGCACTTTCAACTCTACCAGTATGTCCTACTGTCGCAACACCAACATTGAATGCCTTAGTTTGAACAACATCAGCAGCAAAAGTATTAATACCAACTAATCTATCTTCAGTGGCAAAGACCGATTTTACATCAGCAATGGATTTTTCTGTAATTGCAATGGCAATTCTACCGTCTTGATTGCCATTAAAAATAAGAGGTTCGTTTTCAATAAAAGAACCATTTCTTTCATAAAGAGTTAGTGCTGTAGAATTAGTGACAGCATCTCTGAGGAAAGCAGTAGCACCACTATTAGAACCCTTTACAAAAGTTGGCACTGGTAAAGTATGTGCTTGATTGAGAGTCAATAATGTAAATGGTTGAACATCAAACAAAGACAATCCCCACTCATTAGTGTTTGCATTATCTGCACTATATGAACCAGATTCTAATCTAAAATCGTAAACTCTGGCAAGACCAACTTCTGTTCCTGAAGCATCTTCTTGATCGGATCCACATCTTTGATCTCTTAAACTTACAATGTAAGTATTGCCAATTCCAATACCTGGTGCTGGTGTTCTGAATACTCTATTCAGTTTAAATGTAGCACCAGTATTATATGATAACGATTCTGCATTTACATCATTGGTTGTTCTTGGTTTTTCAACATCGATGAAAGTGGGTGTTGAAGTTTCAATCTCATACCCTTTTACATATGCTTTACCTGACGAAATCTTAAATATCGCTAAATCATCAGATGCCGTTGATCCACCATAAGTAAACTCTCCACCTTCAAATAATCCATTATTGCCTAGATTATTATTGAGTGAATTGAATACAGATACATCAAAAGGTTTTACTACATAGTGACCACTTTGCTCAAATGTTCTTTGAGCGAGAGTGTCTATCAAGTCTTCGCGAAAAACCTGATTTGAACCTGCTTTTGTATTTTTAACTTGAGATCTTATTATACCATCTTCGACTACAGCAAGTTCAATAAAATTATTATCATCAAAATCATCAAGAGGTTTTTTGAAAAGACTTACAGAAATTTTTAATCTATCTGCACCAGGTGCAGAATAATTATTAAATCCTTGTGAATTATCGTTTAAAGTTTCATCTAAATCAGAAGTTATAATTTCTTCTCTGATTTGAAGACCAACTCTATAACTTGGTCTATTTGCATATTGATCAAGAATTAAAGTTTCAGTGTCTACTTGTACAAAATGTCCTCTAATAAAGTATACACCTTGCTGAATCTGAAATGCAGAACCAATTGAACTTGCATTTTGTGGGATAGTTACAGCAAAAGGACTATTTGCAGGTATTGTAGAATTGCCTAAAAGACTAGAATTGATAGATGTGCTACAAACCAATTCCTCATTATCAAAAAATTCTTGTGTTAAATTATTTGCAGTATTTGAGTTGATATAATTTACATATAAGGTTAAGTTGCCGTTTGCAGAATCAATAGGAAGAAGAACATTGTCAACAACAGCAGTTACCCCAGAATCCTGTCCTGTTATTCTTAACCCTATAAGTTGATCCGCATAAGCAGAAACAGGTACGCCTTGATAGGCATTGTTTAATTGTACATTATAATAAAGTTGTGTATATCCGGTATTTCCTGGGATTACTTTAGAACCTTCTTTAAAAAAGTGCTGACCAAATTTTTCAATCTGATTCTGAAGAATCGATTGAAGGCTTGTTAGTTCTCTTGCCTGTACTGGATAACCAGGTTTAAACAGAACTTTATGAAAATCACTGGACGGATCGTAATCATCAAAATATGGCGATACGTTGAGATTAGTTTGTTGTGGCATAATCCTTTAGAACTGCAAGATAATTTTTATGTCTTCTTTTTGATTCGACGATCTAAGAATAGAAGGTCTATTATCAACGTAAATAATGTTACCAGATTGTTTTTGAACTTCTGGTAACGCAATACCGTCAGTGAAATTTAGACCATAATAATAGGTTCTATTATTTATTACAGCAGAAGCACCTGTAAAGGTACTATCTATAGTCAGAGTAGAATTATTACCATTATCGGGAACAATTATAAGCGAACCGCCAGTATCTGGAGAACTTGAAAATTCCGCTAAATCATATCCATGTCTTGGAGTTATATTTGGAGAACCATCAACAGTATTAAATCCAACAAGATACCTATCTTGCCAGAACTTTAAAACTCCAGTAGTTTGGTCATAATTGATAACCCTACCAAATGCTGTTGTTCCTGTTGCAATGGTTTGAGAAACAAATGAGTTAATGGTAAATTCTGCTGTACTATATCCTGCACCCACAAGTTTTAGTGCTCCCACTACACTTGCTTTTGGTTTATCAAGAATTGTATTAGAGTTATATTCTGTTGGATTTTCTACAATACCAACTCTTGCAATTTTATTTCCAGTAATAAAGTCTGGATTCTGAACATCGTTTTCAATTCTTGCATAGAGTAAGAGATTGGATGCACCTAATTCTCTGTATACGTTACTTCCATGCCCACCTTGAGGAGAAATTATAACATCAAACGTTGGTCTAACTGTTCCTGTAGGAACAGATCCAGCAACTAAATCAATCGTTCCATATGTATAACCAGAACCTTGATTTGATACTTCTACAGAGAGAACTTGAGAATTTTCGTCAATAGTAATAGTGCATTCTGCACCTGTACCATCTCCCCTGATAGGGACATTTCTATATTGTAAATTCGCCGCACCTACATTCAAACCTTTATTGGTTATTGTTACAATCTTGATAGAACCATCTACAGCATTATCTCTGACAAGAGCATTATCCGAAGAAGTCTCCCAATCATTTGGAACAGGCATAAACTCAGTAGAGTCAAATTTTATAATATCTGAAGGACTTAAAGTATACAGGTATTTCCAGATATATCCATCTCCACTCGAACCAGCAACTCTTGGTTCTAAGTCAGTGAATGTAGGTTCATCCAGTGATGGTTTTCCTGTGGGATTATCTGGACTTGTTCCGTTCTGAAGGCAAATATAAACTCTAAAATCTCTATTCATTACATAAAAGAATGATGAATAAAGATTTGTTGAACTTGAAACTGCAGCAAGATTATCAACACTATAATCATGACGATACATATCATATTTTGAACCTGAAGCCCAAGTCCTTTTTGGTACAACATGCATGATATCTGAAGAGGTAATCCTCTTCATGGCAACCATAGTGTCCCAATAATCATTTTCCTGATTAAAATTATCTCTAGGAGATGGTGGTGCTTCTTCCCATTTTGCATTAAAATCAGTAGAATTAGTCAGTCCAACAAAAGTGTAGTAAGCATTAGTAGTGTTTACTACACCATTGCGAAAATTTTTCGCATTTAAAATTCTAATTTGATCTGTAATTATTGCAGACATTTTGCCACAGTTTTTCTTTATTTAGTTACAGAGTTTCGTCGTATCTTACGAACGCTAGAGGTCTATTTCTCGTAATAAGTGTTGAGGTAGTAATACCACTTATTCCTTGAGAGTTGTATGCAGTGTGACCAATCGAAACTGATCTATTCTTAACCACAATTCTACCCCAACTATAAGAACCTTGATAGTTTGATGTTGTCATACCTGAACCACCGGCAAGTACATTTGCATCAAAGTCAAATCCTACAGGGGCATTATCAACTCTTGCGCGAACTCTTGCTGTTGCAGTCGCAATTCCGCCTACAACTCTAGGATGTTCAATAACTTCTATTACCTCATAAACTCCATCAATGTATGATGTGCTTATTCCAAGAACTTGACCAGATCCATCATAACTTGTTATGGAAGTAACTGCTATTCCGACATTAGAGTTGTATATAGTAAATGCATCGCCTGGTTCAATTGAAGAAGTAGTTATAGCAGCTCCAACGTATGTAGCATCACTAAAAACTTGATCTTGGTCTGGAATAAAGAAGTCAAATAGTGCAAAATTTTGTCCACTAATTGATGTTGTTGCAAATCCTACAATAGTTCCAGAATCTCCTCTATATCCATCAGGGAAGTATACATCACATTCTTCACGGGCACTTGCTTGTGGGGGAGAAATAAGAACACTAGGTACTGATGTATAACCAATGCCACCATTAGTTATTGTTACTCCAGTGATAACTCCGTTTGTAAGTGTAGCTGTTGCTGTTGCTGTTCCACTTGTTCCAATTCCCACACCATTTGTACTTGCAATACTTACTGTAGGAGTTGTTAAGTATCCATGTCCTCCATCTGATAATGTTATTGCAGATATAGTTCCTGCAACAGAAACAGTCGCAGTAGCAAAAGCAGGAGATATTTCACTTGGTGGATGAATTTTTATTTTATTCTGTGCAAGTTTGCCCTGAACGGTATCAAACTCATTAAACTGATTGAATAAAGGTCTAGTAGTATTAACACTAAAAACTGTGTCTCCGACACCAACTGGTTTAATCAGATATGCATTAGGCAAAATTGTTGGTTCATAAAATCTTCTTGCTTTAGAAACTGGTAGTCCGTTAAGAATTTTATCTTCAGTTTGTCGACACCAAGCAACTGGTCTAGTCAATTCAACGTCTCTAGTGTTTCCTGGACCAAAATATGGAAGAGTTTCTACTGTATCAGTTGAAACAATGTCAGTAACGTTTCTCTTATTTTCATCAAAAATTGGATCATATGAATCAATATCAAGAGTGTCTCCTTCCTTCACAGTTTGTACAACATCCGTTTGAAGAACATCGCTAGCGCCATTACCTTTATAGAAAACAATTCTTAAGAAATCACCAACTCTAGGTGCCTCTGTGAATCTAATTCTATTTCCTCCAGAGAAGAAATATGATTTTCCAGGAACCTGAAGGATATTATTTAAGAATACTAATAATAACTGGCTAGGATCAATCTTAGAACCTCTGGCAGCAATAATAGAAAGTCTATCTCCATTCCTAAAGAGTGGGAATAATTTCCTTCTACCATCAATATAACTATCAACATTATCTAATATTTCAAGTTCACCAAGACTCCATCCATTGAAAGTATCATCAAAAGTTTGATCAACAGTAACCTGGAACTCTCTGAAGTTTGATGATGTTGGAATGCCAGTCAAACCGCCAGTTTGTACAGTCAAGATATCGCCATTACCATATGCATATCCATTATTTGTAAATTCATACGCAATCACACTAGATCCATTACCAACTTGAATATTAACTCTCGCATGTGTACCAAAACCAACTAATGTATTATCTTCAGAGAATATTAAGGGCATATTTGCATATGGTTCAGGATCATCAAATATAATTTGAGGAATAACTGCCATTGTATTGACGCCAACATTAAGATTATATCCGGGATTAGTGATTGTAACACTAGTGGAAATATGTCCGGTGCCAGTAATAACAGTTGCAAAACCAATATGTTGAACAGATGTAGATGCAGTGCTTACAACAGCATCTGTACCAATACCAACAAAAGTATGTGTGTATTGTCCACCAGCACGAACAGCATTTGCCGTTGCACTTACAAATGTATGAGCACCGGCAGAAATAGTAGCTGGATTAGTCCCGACATTGACAGTGATTGTAGTAGAAGTTACTGAACTAATATCAAGAGTTGTATTTGCTGCTGGATCCGTTGGTCTAGGATATGTGTGATTAGACCCATGACTATCTTGAGCACAAGTAAAGGTCAACGAATTTGTTTCTAGAGATATACCTCTACCGGCAACAAAATTATGACTACCAATAGTAAGTTCTAAATCTCCAGTATTATGATTATAAACAGCATTAGAAACATTGAAGTACACAAAGGTTGAGAAACCAACGAATAACGTAGCTTCCTGTCCTTGAACCTCTTCAAGTCTTAGAGGTCTTCTGCTTGCATTGGTATCAAGATTTGGTCTAGGATATGACTTTGTTCTAGTATTGTTATCACTATTGCAAGTAAAGTTTAAACTGTTGTCCTTAATTGTGATATAATCTCCTTGATTCAATTCATGATCCTTTGGAAGTGTTATAGAAAGAATGCCAGTTGTGGGACTATAGTCTGCATCTAATACATCGTAAGTAAGACCCGGAACTGCTCCTGCACTGATGCTACTAGTAGCAGCACTAACATTAACAATACCATATGGAAGTGTTACTCCAATACTTACGGAAGTTCCTGTAGGAATATCAAATTGTGGAGTTTGAGTTGTTCTAAGTTCAACAAAAGTATTTCCAATACCATTCAGAATAGTTCCATATTGTGCTCTATATGTTCCGATACCAATATATGCATTAGTTCCATCGTAAACTTCATTTAGGATACCAAATACGCTATTTTGATTATCAATAAAAATTTCTGTTGTGCCAGTAGAAATTGGATAATTTGTTTTGGTAAAAATTTCATGATAACCTTGAGATCTATATCCACTTCCAGTAAAAGCAACACTGACAGATTCTACAGTTCCTATTCCACTTATGGTGACCGTTGCTGCTGCAGCAACGAGGGGTTGGTAACCAAGTCCTTCAGTAGATCCAACAGATTGGATAACACCTGCTGCAGGGAAACTACTAATTCCAACATCAGCACCAAGATCTCTTGCATCTCCGTTAAATACTGCACTGGTAATACCAGCACTTGGTTCAGTTAATTGATAGTCTTCTTCAATCGTAGTGCCTGGGAGTTGGAATACACTATTAATCAAAATAACCGCATTTTCATCTGCAATTCCACTTATATCTTGTCCTTCATCATCTCTCAATGGGAACGCTTTTTCAAGAGCATTAAATTTATCAGATACATCCTGGAATACATGATTATTTGTGTAAGTATCAGTTGTACCAGAAGCAACTCTTCCTCTCATATAACTTCTTCCATGGAAGCTAGAACCTTTAGCAATACCTTGATAATCAATTTGATTGGGATCTGTAGCATCTTCTACAGGATCAAGACCATACGGTGCTTCTGCAAAACTAATTGTACTATCAATAATATTATAGTTTCCAGTGATCTTAGTTACTAGATCTCCGGCAGAATGATTAGCAAATCTGGTTCCAAGTCTTGCTCTTCTAACTCTCACCTTATTTGGATTGCCAGCAACACCAACTCCACTAACTTTCATAATTTCATTATTAATTCTAAAGTGATCTCCACCAAAGAAAGAAGTTACCCCTGTAAATTCAATGACATCAGCTGTTGAAAGTGCAGTTGCATTCAACGAACTTGTAATTGCTGTTGAAACAATCGGACTTTGAAGCATATTATCAATAGAAACAATAACTCTTGAATTCTGTTTAGTTGTCAAGAATCTATGAGAAGTTCCGCTTCCAACAGTAGTAATATTGATAAGAGATGGATTTGGCAATTGTGCTTCTGCTGGACTTGTAGATAATCCAACAGAATTATCATCAACTTTAACCATATAGAGATTTTCGCCATCATTGGGGAGACGAGCAGTCAATCCAACTCCTGTAATGAAAGTTTGGGCAACACCGATAGCAGAAGTTACATCGTTAATGTCATTTCTGTAATAACTAACCTTTTCTCCAGAAACAAAGAAGTGATTAGGAAGTTTGATTGTATTAGTGGTTGTATCAACATCATCACTAGTAAACCAATTTTCAAAAATATCTCGACCATCATGAGTCAGGTCAAAACTAGTCTTAACTGCATTAAATGTTCCAACATAATCATCCCTATCAGTTGTAATAAGACCATTATTGAAATCGACAATAGTGTCGACATCATCTGCAGTTTCTGATTTTAATTGATATACTAAAACATTTACTTCAACATCTATATTTGGATTTGGAGTGAAATTTAGATCAAGACCAAATCCTGTATCATCTATTTGAGCACCAAAAGTACCTAATCCGGAAGAAGTTTGTAAATTATTAAATTCTACAAAGTATGCTTCACTGCTTACTCCAACAGCATTAATAGTATCTAATACAAATAATTCAGAATATTCATGTTGATTATTAGTTTTATCTGCTACATGTACATAATATTTTGCTGCATGAAATTCTTGAGAATTAGCAATATATCGATAATTATTGACTGTTGTAATTCCTGGATTTGATGATGATGCAATTGTAGTTGATTCTGCTTGCAACCTAGTATGAACTAAATTGAAATCAGTGGTTCCACTAGTAGCAGTTTGTGCCAATCCAATTTGAATTGTATTAATAACTGCAGTTGTTCCAATGCCTGCATTAGGAATAAACTGAACTTCAAAGTTATTACCTGCAATGTAAGGATAGAAAGTGCCATATCCTGTAAGACCATCATCAAAAGAACCAAATTTAGTAAACAATCCACCAAGTTCATCGGAAGTTACTATATTATTTCCATCTTGTAAGAAATTAATCTGAGTAAAGTGGAATTCTTCATTTTGCTCCCCAGTATCGGGATTTATTGAAAACATCACTGAAACAGAATTATATGTACTACCAATGGAAACTACAGTTACTCCAGTTCCAACAGTGTTTAATTCGGTACTAGATGTGTTTATAAGAGCAATGTCTCCAAACGAACTACTTCCGATACCAACAAAACTATCATCAATTTTATATGAAACATATGAAATATTGTAATCATTAAATGCTACTTTATCTGATGCAGGATGAAACTGAATAAATCCCTTTCCTTTATCAATTGAAAAGTCAAGTGAACCAACATTATCAACCGTTGACATGATGGCATATTCATTTGCGTAACCATATGTTCCATCATGAATAACATCAAAAATAGAAACCTGCCTTTCTGAAGTAAACCGTTGATCTCTTATGAGAGTAATATATCTTAAGAATCTTGACTTATCCAGATCAAACGAATCAATATTTACAAATTCTTCAGGTCTTGGTCTATGACTAAATTGTGGACTAATATCATCAATTGATAAAACTCTGTTACCAATAGCTTGATCAAATGAAGAGATAAGTCTACTCTCAAAAATAATTTCTGTAGAAACTACTTCATCATTTCCAAGAATGATAGAATTCTCTCTAACAAGATCAAAATCATAAACACAATTGACATCTATGGTTTCTATGATATCTCTGATAAGATTAATATAAGTAGATCCTGCTGTTGGAGTCGCATTTATCTTAAGTTCTTTCTCATATGATTCCAATTGATAGTTTGCAAACTTTTTGTAACCAGCAACATGGTTCATTGAAGATACTGGATCATTCCAAGTTTGTAATGGAATAGTTGATTTCAATGAATATGAGAAATTTTGATAATATTCATTATCTGGAATTCTTTGAAGATCATTATTTAAGAATCCTGCAATTTCTTTCCAACCCTTGATTCTTTTGATTGTGCTTCCATATATACCATATTCTTTATATGGGAACAAACTTTCTCCAACGGTTCCAATAGATTTAGATGTTTGACCTATAATAGTTTCACCATCTACAAATTCATCTGTTGAATTTATTTTAAGGATGGCATATTCATCATCCCAATTTTCTACAACAGCAGTTTTATTGCCAGATGTAATTATTTCTTCTGGAACAAATACATTTCTTTTTACTTTTACATCAAAAGTTGGAAAATCTCTTTGAGGTAATAACCTCGTGGCAGAATTAATTTTATCGTAAGCGCCAATAGTTTCATTAGATTTTAATTGATCCTCCATGCTGAATTTGACAGTTCCTGCTCCACCGCCAAAATTAGGATCAACTTCTGTAATAGTATACAAATTATAGTTAAATTCAGAACTATTAAATCCTCTAGTATTTCCAATACCAGGATTGGAACCTTCAACCATTAACTTTTCGCCAACTACAAATGGATAGTAGTCTCCAGTAGAATATTCAGTTTTTACTGTTGCAGTTGCAATTTTAGTGGATGCATTATACGTAATACCACCACTAAGTTGACTATTATCTATGGGGACACCCCCACCAGAATTTACGGGGTATATCTTAGGAATAACATTAGTCATTCCATAGGTATTTCTTAGTATCTGTACTTCAGAACTGGTGCTATTATATTGTAAATCAATATCATCTACAATTTCTCCAGTAACTCCATCAATAACTACTAATTCTTGTTGACCATCATAACCTCTTCCATAAGAAGAAATGCCGATAGAATCAATTGAACTGAATGGTGTTATTCTTATAGATTGTGGATAATAGAATAATGGTCTAATAGTCTGATCAAAAGGAAAATCATATCCATAGTCTGTTATTTCAATATTTTCTACTTTTCCTATATCCAAACTCTGCAATTCTAAAACAGAACTATTGCCATCTACAGAGGTTACAGTCGTAAAACCTGGAAGAATATTATAATTATCTCCAGTATTCAACATTTCTATTCTAGAAATTGGACCATCAGTGTGTGTACAATCCGTGATGTATGAAAGCGTGGCGTTGGTTGAACCGTAAGAAACAACCTCAGGTTCACTTGCCAAATTATATGTAAATGTATTGGCAGTAGAAACTCTTATTTTGTGTGAACCAGAGTAACTACTAGGAGAAACTTTGATGGAACCAGCGCCATTAACAGTTTGATCTAAGTATACGCCTTTTTTTGTTTCTGATAAAGGAACACCTTGGGTATATTTTGGAACTAAATTATAGAATAAATCCTTGGGAGTATCTGAATCTATACTCAATTCAACAATAGCGGTTGATCCTACAATACCACTCTTAACCACTTTGAATTCAGTATCTTGTGGATTTTTTGTCCATGGTTTGGTAAATGTATTCCCAATAAAGAAATCTAGATCAAATGCGGGATATTGGTTAGAATAATATTCATATTGTAAAGAAGAGTCAGTTAAATCAAACTTAATTTTACTGTAACCTTCTGTATCAATATGAGGGTTTACTGGACTTAAAGTTCCTGATGTTGTTGCAACTCCAACAACAGTTACTGGTTGATCAAGTTTTGAATTGTAAAGAGTTTCGGAAAGCTTAAATCTATCGCTATCAATTTTTACTGCATAATATGGAGTGTTATTGTTGTATGCAGGTCCTTCCGTTTCACTGGAGTGAATTAATTTATCGCCAGTGGAGAAACCATGATCTTGAATTGTAATGATACCAGTTTCGGTATTAATTCCTGTAGAGGTAAAAGATTTTGGATTAATTAAAATATTTCTATTGAAATCATCATATTTTACAACCACAGTTTTTTCAACTCTTGGTTTTATATCAAATAAAACTCTATGATCAGAACTTAATCCATGAGTAGTTGCAGTTGAAACAATAACTCTATTTTTAATTGCATTTGCTGTAATTTTGGGATATTGTGTTGTAAAACTGTGAGTAACTCCAGTTCCAACATTAGTAAAATACAATAAACCAATATTGCTTGTTGTTGCTGCTATACCAGAAAATACTCCAGTTGATCCAATTCCGACTTTGACCGTTGAAATGCCAATAAAATCTTTATCAAATTTAGCAACATAATAAGTTCTGCCATTAATAAAATCAGATCCAATTCCAGATACAGTGGTAGAATCTTCATATTCTATTGGTGAACCATTATAAAGATTATATACTATAGCATCGCCTGTCCTTAATTCATGCCCTTTCAGATATATTGCCTGAGGTTTAATAAAGATTGAAGTTCCTCCTGCACCTGCAACTTCAAATGCTATTGTGCTTCCGGTCCCAGGATTTCCATATCCACCTGACAATGCGACAGATTCTTGGGGATTAAAGTAATATTCTTTATTTGTTCTAAACTTGAACGAATTATCATAATCGGATTCAAATTCAAATCTTCTTTGATCTATAGTTGCAGCAGTACCAACTGTGTGAATATCTACGCTGGTTCCATCAACTGCTCTAAGAATTCTAAGTCTTCCTGATAAATAATCTACATTTAAGACTTTAACTCTTTCATCACGAATCTGAATAACATCGTTTTCGTTGACACGATCAAGATTAGAATTTGATACGTATACAAAGGTTACAATACCAGTGTTTGCTCCTAAGGCATGTGTGGTGGTTCCCAGTCCCGTTAGAGTAAGGGTTGTTGCAGGAACAGTAACTGAGTAACTTCCTTCAAATTTAGATTTAACTGTAGAAAAATTAGTTAAAGTTATAAGTTCTTTATCAAAATAATCATGAGAACTGACTGCTATTCCAACAAATGTGCCTTTTTTGCGTGATGGATAAATCTCAATAGGAATCTCAGTATTTACATTTTCGATACTAGAAATTTCTTTACCTTTTACAAAAGAAACTTTTGCGGCAACTCCATTTCCACCAGATCCCTCCTGATCAAAGACTAATCTATCTCCAACTTTATATGAATCTCCGCCACTTAGTACTTTAACATTATTAACTTTTCCCTTGGAAACAGTTTTAACTGTTACCTTTTGATTTAAATCATTTGGAAGAGTAATGTATGGATATCTTACATCTTTATCAAAGAAATTGTATACACTAGTATTCCTTTTATAATTTGTTTGATTTAAATCAATCCCATCTTGATTTGAAGTTCTTTCTTGATTAAATTTGCTTGGAACAGAAAAATAATTTTTTCCTATCAAATAAGGGAAAACTGGTCTTCTGTAATCTCTAAATGGACCTGCATCATCAGCAATTTCGCTGATTGTAGTAAAGTATGCATAGGTTCCATTTGGAAATTCCGGTGTTATGCAATATCTTCCATTATTTTCATCAAGAACAGTATCATCATCAACTCTATAGTAAGTAAAATCTTCTACAAAAGATCCTGCAGGATAATTTGGTGGCCTATTTTCTCTTAAGAATGATTCATTATAATATCCACTCTTCATTCGTACAGCAACACCACCTGATCTTGTGGAATATCCATACGGACCATAGATTGGATTTCCATCGTATGCCCATCCAATGATAGGAGAGTGATTGGGAGAATCAATTTCTATCCTATTAAAAGGTAAATCACTTGATCCATACTCCTTTGCTCCATCAGAATCATTCGGAATTAGCTTACTCCTTAAATATCTTGGTGCAAAAAGATGGGAATATTGAATACCATAATTACCAAAAGTTGAAGGAACAAGGACTCCATCATCTTTTTCAATTTTATCAAATGAATCTTCAAATAAATTTATTTTCCAAGATTGAAGATGTGGTTGTAATTTTGATTGTGAAAGAGATTCGGAAGATACAACTCTAATAGTAGTATTATCTTGAATATACCCTCTACCACCTTCAACTACAATTATTCTATCAATGGTTCCATCGTTTCTTATAGTTGCAGTTAAGACTGCTCCAGTTCCATCACCATCTACAATGACATCAGGAGCAGAGGTAAAGTTTTTACCTCTATTCATAACAATTGCTTCTGTTATACTGCCATTATTGACAATGATTTTTATCTGAGTATCTTTTCCTATAGAATACGTGACAAGTGGATTTCTTTCAAAATCTTGAATATTTGTTACACCATACCCTACGCCACCATTTGATATATACACATTATCAATCGCACCCAAGAATTTTGGTTGAAGTTCTGCAACAAATTCGTTTCCAATAGCAGTCTTTCCAGTTAAGGTAACTTGAATTGGAGGATGATTGAAAATATGTGTACCAATTCCAGCACTGGTGATGTTAACATATTCCTTTCTATCTGCAAATATATTTACAGTGTTACCTACACCAGAAACTGAAAGTGTAAAATTATCTTTATCAATAACAGTAGCAATATACTCAGTATTCAAAGAAAGACCTGTTAACTGAGTATCTGATCCACTAGCAACTCCCATGTACTGAATAACATCACCACTAGTATATCCATGATTAATACTATTGATAGTATTTGTTGCCGTGTTAATTCCTGTATGCTGACACGTAACTTTTTTGTTTGAATATCCTTCACCAGGTTCAACAATGTTGAGAGAATCTATCTGTCTCTTCTTAGTAAGTGCCTTAAAACTATGCACACCATTTCCATATGCAGTAAATTCTACTGTATTGATTCCGGCAATAGCATCACTACTAGTATTATATAATTTTAAGTTAGTAAGACTTGTCGATCCAACAAAATATGTTGAATTGGTCGTCAAACCGGCAATTCCAAGTTGATCGCTTGTCTCATATACAACTTCTTCATAATCCCTAAATTTATGATATGTAGAAAATCCAATTATATTTGATGGATTTAGTTGAATAGATCTACTATCAAAATTGGCGACATTATCAGATAACTTCATATTAACTAAAACTGAAGCTCCGCTGCCGTTGCCACCACTTACTTTTATTGTTGGTGTTCCTTCATAATCAAATCCTCTATCAATAATTTTTACACTACTAAGAGATCCAGTAACTCCAAGAAATCCGTTAGCATTCTTACCTCTACCATTATCATCAATTGCTAAGTTTGGAGGATTGATTATATCAAATTGATTATCTGAGAATATTACATCAATATTCTTAACTTCTCCATAGTAAATATTGCTTTTTGATTTATAATTTAAAATTTCAATACCATTTAATAGCATTCCTGTCATTCCAGGAAGAGTTTCTATCTTCTCAGAAGAACTTTCTAAAGGTACAGGAATTTCTCTTAAAAGTTTTTGGTCTAAAAGTTTTTGCTCATGAAAATCATATAGCATTACCTTATTATCTTTTACAGTCGTTTTTTCAAACGTAACATACTTTCCAAAGAAAATATTCTCTTTACTTAATGCAAACTTAACTATAAAATCATTAACTTTTTCAATATAATAAATTCCTTCATCAAATAATTTAGTTCCTTCAACTTCTTTCGTTACGACATTGAAGTTTTCATCAGTTACTCTCTTTTCGATTTTTTCTGCATGATAGAAAACTTTATCCCCAGTTTTGAATTTATGCTCTTTAGAGAATGTAACTTCAGTTCCTTCAAAGGTTCCATTAATTTCTAAATCGACACTTCCAATAGAAATTGGTTCTGATGGTAATGAAGATGATGCTATCAGTAAATTTCCATCATCGTCAGAATAAACATTTTGAACGTTTGCATGATAATCTGCTATTTGTGGAAATGCTGGAGATATACCTTTTAGAATATTTCTCTTAACAGTGTATATTCTTGTTAAATTAAGTGGTTCAATTACCCGTATATTTAAGGATTTTTCATTTATAATAGAAAGAACTGTTGCATCTAAACTTAAAGATGTTCCACTATTATCAATAACTTGAACAGAATCGCCCTTTACAAAGAAATGATTATTATTAAAATTTAGACGATATACTTTGTCTGTTTCATCAACAATACTCAAAGAATCAACTGTAAATATTTTTTTGTTATTATAAATCCATTCATTAAATTTAAATCCACTTCCTTCATATCCAAGAGTCTTTACTCTTGATATAATTCCCTTTTTATTATAAAGAGACTTATCCGGAGAGTTTACATTTGAAATTATAGAAGATATATTGCATTGTACATTTTTGCCATTTACAGAGGCATATGCAAAAGTATTTTTATCTGTTATATTTTGTTCTTCCTTTATTTCCTTGTAGATATATCCAGTATCTCTAAATTGATTAATCGTTTTAGAACCATAATACAGTGATCCCGATGTACCATCAGAATATGTAAAAGAAATATTTCCTGTATTTGCAAACCCAACTGTAGATTCTACGTCAAGATATGTTGCCCCAATAGAAACTTGGTTTACTAATTTTGTTTTAGGAGTTACTTTGAAATCTCCATAAATCGCACCATTGAATGTAATATCTTTATTATATCCAGAGTCAATATCTAATCTATAGTAAACTTTGGAATCTTTACCTTGGATTCTTTCTGAGTATGTAATTGGTGCGTATGATTTTGTGGGAGAATCTTGAAAAATGGTAATATTCTGAATATTATCAAATTCTTCTTGATTTAATGTTGGTTCTACAACTATACTCTCTACTACATCAAACTGAGCATCGGAGGGTCTAAAAAGTAAATCAGCAGGATTTAATAATTGAACATTTACTCCATAAAGTGCTTTGAATAAAATTTTGAATGAATCTTCTGTGCCTTTTGATGCATAAAAACTTCTTATCTGCTTCAAAAAGGTGTTTTGATCCAATCCTGTATAGAACTCTCTATCATCAAAACCTAGAGCAATTTCTTTTTTCTTTTTATTCAAAAATTCTGCTAAGAATAAAACACTTAGATTTAATACTCGAGCTCCATTTCTATGAACTTCTGCTTGTGTTGATTCAAATAAAACTTCATCTGGCGAATTATTTTTAGAGAGTTCAGAAATTCCACTAAATCCTCTAATACAACCAGTAAAAGAACTTTCAGTTTTTCCTGTGTATGTAATTATTTCATTGTTAATTTTTATCAATCCATAAGAATCTGGAAATCCTGAAGTATCACCAATTTCAACTACAGTATTTGTTAAATTAATTGACTTTAGGAGAGTCGCAGAATAAATTCGATTTGTAAAAGAATCAATCTTAAGATATCTATCAATATTATTAACTAAGTCAATTGGACCACCTTGATATTCTTGTCCCTTATAATACTCTTTTAAAAATTCAGATATCAAAGGAAAATCAGTCCTAACGTAATCAGGAACTTGACTTTTAACAATTGTGGAAAGTTGAACTCTTTTTTCTGTCATTTTAATTTAAGTATTAGTATCCGCTGCTGTAACCACCGCCGCCTCCAGAGGAACTGGAAGAACTGGAGGAAGAAGATGACGAAGAGGAAGAAGATGATGAAGTTGATGTTGAAGATGTTGAAGATGTTGAAGATGTTGTAGCAGAGGGTGTAGATGCTGTATTTGCAGCAGGAGAAACTCCTGTACTATAAACACTTGTTCCACTAACATTAACTGCTCTTGCCTGTGCTTCAGAGAGAGCAGTTGATCCTACTCTTCCACCAGATCTAACCAAATTACCATTTGCATAACTAGATGATGATATGTACGTAGAAGCAGAAGAATCTAAACCAGAAGAAATATCATCAACAACCATATCAAAAATACTATTTCCAATATCTAATTGCAAATACAAATCTTGCAATCCAATTACATCGTTAGATTTTGGTGTTGCAGAAATCTCTATGATAGGTTGTCCATCACGTATTTTTCCAGAAGTTATATTTACCGGATTCAAAGTGATAATTCCACTTTCATAATTAATTGTCCCCACATTTCTTCTTACAATAGTTGGATTTTGTGAAGTTATTGTTGGAACAGTGAAGAAGAATAAATCACCAGTTTGATTATCAAAGTTTGGTACATCACCAAGATATAAAGTTTCTTGAATACCACTAACAGTAAAACCGGATGATTTTATGTTAAACCCTTCAAGACTCTTGATATGAAATTGGTTGCCAAATCCAATAGAATACTCTGCAAATGTATTCAACACTACTCTTAAATCTCTTCTCATACTAATAGTAGTTATATTAGATGTAATTGCCTGATTACTGTCATCAATAATCCTTTGGAACTTAGAATACTTAAATCTTGCTCCATACTTGTTCAATTCTGTAGATTCTCCGTATTTTTGTACATTATTTTGAACAATTGAAGAAATACGTTGAGATGATGGTGTTAGGTTTGAGTTATAATAAACTTTTGAATCAACTTCAATATACAAATACTTCAAATCAAGAATTTCGGTAACAATTCCAGCTACAGAATATCTTTTGAGTTCTTTCTTGATATTTTCCTTAATTAAGTTTGGTAAAAAATCACCAAATTTTGGTTTTATGCTAATAAAAACTTTTCCGTATTGTGGTGGTGCTAATTCTTCTCCTCCAAAAACAGAAATAGACTCAGTTTCAGTGTAAATCTTTGATGGAATCAAAGTTTCATAATCTGAAGAGGTAACTGCTCTATTTTGAGTTGCAAATGACCTTGGAGCAAACTTCTTAATGGATTCTACACTTTCAATGTTTTCTCCACCAGAAGAAGAAACGCCTGTTGTTAATAATGAAACACCTTCTGATACATTATATTCAACTGCATTCCTTTGATATGTAATTCTGCCATTAAAAGTAAAATTATTGATTCCATTTGCACTATCACCATTAGATCTGATATAATTTACTGTAATATGGTTACCTTCCTTAAGTTTTTGTCCAAAAATTCCATCTCCGAACAAAATTTCATATCTTTCGTCTTCAATTTCTTGTAAAAAGTAAGTTTTTGCGTATTTGTCAGCACCAAAAAGGTTGTCTTGCCTTGAATAACGTGTTGATGCTGTTGAAGTTACACTATCTTTGACAAAAACACTCATTAAATCAGTATCAATGCCTGAATTTGGCAAAATAAACTTCTGATTATAGTCTCTAGTGTCATAAATGAAGGTTTGAGACAATAATGGACCTTCATAAATCGGAATATTGTTGAAAATTGCAATCCCATTGCTTACTGGAACTGTAATATCATCAATGATTGAAAAAATAAACGAAGAATTTGCAAAACTACCTTGAGATGTTGCGATTGGACCCTTTCTAAGTGTTAAAGATACGGGTGCAGGAGTTGTTCTGGAGACATCTACGAAGAAACTGACCGTTGCTCTTGCAGATTTTCTTGATTTTGGTAAATATCCAATATTTCTCGCGATAGAAACTACATTTTCTCTCAATGTAGCACTATCAAGGAACACTTCGTTTGCCACCATGTTGGCATTATACGAAGTAATGTAAGTATTATATGCTAAAACATCAAGTATCGATGACAGGTTTGATCCCTCAAAGTCATAATCCGTAAAGTTGGAGTTTGCTTGAAGATAATCTTTGAGTGATTGTTTAACCTGATCGAAATCTAGGTTTGAAAAATTTGATAGCGGCATTTTTACCTAGTTGGTTGCAAAATAAAACTTATTTGTTGCGGATCAACATCTGCTCCGACTATACGATATGAAATTTCAACATCATATCCATTATTATCAAAGTCAGGAACAACAATTACGTCAATAAGACTAATTCTTTGTTCGTATGTTTCTAATGAATATGTAATTTGATCTTTAATTACTGTTGCAGAAGTTTCATCTAGTAGTTCAAACAGAGAATCGGTGATGTTTGTCCCAAAATCAGGGTTGAACACCTTCTCACCAGGTACTGTAAAGATGATGTTTCTTACAGAACGAGCAATTGCATTTTCATTTTTAAGGGCAATCAAGTCATTTGACAAGGGATTAGCCTGAAATGACATACTAATATCTTTGAATCCCCTACTAACCCTCTCTAAAGGCACTCTAATACAGCAATTATGAGTTATTTATTAGAGATATTTGTATAATCATGACCAACGATCATGCATTTCTTGAACTTTTTGTTCTCTAATGCGTTGTTCTTTTGCCTTTTTCAAATGTTTTTCACTTTCGACCTCTGTAATCAAGGTCATACCATCATTAATAAAAGAATTTGACTTGTCGACGGAACCATCAAGGTGCTGTGGATGACTCATGATACCCTTTTTTAGTTATTTATTGGGTATCTAGTGGTCTATCTTGAGATTTGTACATATCCATTACCTCTTCATCTACGCTAAAACCATCAGCATTGGCAGTTCCTTTACGCTCCTTTGCTGTTTTCCAAAAATATTCATCTTCACGACCCATACCCAATCGATCATTTCCATTTTCGACTTGATAGTATTGAGTTGATACCTTGAAATCAGGCATCTTTGGATCAACAGGTGTTAAACTATTATCATAGATACGCAATCTATTGTTTGGATACAGTGCATACTGACCATTCTCAAGTTCAATTAGATTATGCGATTTGTGTTCTGCTGGATTTTCGCTAGTTGCATAATCAACATAATCTGGATCATGATGGTAGTTATCAATTGTACAAACATAAGTGCCTTTTACATTGCCATGATCGCGTGTATAGCATTCAAAGTCCATACTACCAATAAACTTCTTATCCACTGATACAACCCCATAATCCATGCAATTCCAAAATTGTAGGTTAGGTAGACTCATATCAGGTTTAGGCGTCTCAGGATCGCTCAGGAACGCGCTGATGGGCAATTTGTCGTACATTGCAGCATACTCTGGTAGATACGTTTCAAAGTAAAATGCACGCCCAGGCATACTCTTCACTGATACCCAAACACCTTTTACAAATTCACCATGCCCAGATTGATGATCAGTAAGATACTCTTTACGAACCCATACTTCCATTGAAGGAAGATTAGCAATTAAACATGCCATAATTATTAACTTATATTTCCTTATCTATATACAAAAAAAGAGGACCCGTAGGTCCTCCATTATTATTTGTTTCCTTGTCCGCGATAACGCTTTCGTTTGCCATTACGAGAGGTTGCGCTCAGTAAGGTATTTTGTGAACGTCCTTGACGAGTCTTTTTGGGTTTTCCAGGCACATAATTGCCGCCTTTCATCATCATAACTCAATCTCTCCGTTTAGTAGTAATAGACATTTTATTGCCTGTGACCATCATACCTGAAACGAGTAAAACGGTCAACAATGCCACATAAGCAATAGTCATCAGATAATACGAGTCTTCTCATGCCCCACACGAATACGAGGGTCGCACAGGATCTCAAATCCTTTCTCCTTAGCATCTAAGCAGAAACTTACATCCTCTCCACACATATCCTGAACATTCCCAGATTCAAACACTTGCATCTTAGGTGCAAACCAAGGATACTCAAGATTCTCAAAGACTCCCTTTTTGATGAGCACCCATCCAAAACCTGTGTAATCTACAGTGAATGGCTTACGCCGCTTCTGAATAGAATCCACTGTTTCGTGGTTCATGACTCCACCATTCTGACGGAAATCATCCTCCTCTAACCAGTGTGCAACACTCGTTGTTCTTCCATCCTCAGTGGCATACCATCCACTTACAATCTCTTTCTCCTCTCCCTCAGCAGGAATTGCCATATCACACAATTGCCAGAACTGATCAGAGTTGAAAACAATATCACTATCAATCCATAACTGATAGTCATACTTTAGTTTACCATCCCAAGGTACTTGATTTGGCCCACGAAGTACATTTGCACCTAAACACTTACAACGTGCAAAGTTAACCATCGAAGAGTAATCTTGACTAATCTGAATACTCATCCCGTTCTGTACCATATCAAAGCACAGTTGAACAAAATTCTTTAGGAAGATATATGAACATCCTCTTCCAGGTAGACAGAATACAACTGTCTTACCACGCATCCTTTCTTTAATTGCTTCAATATCCCATTCTGCTTCTTTTTTCTTTACAGGTGGTTTTGCTTTTACAGTGAATCCTTTTGCCATAAATCCAAATTCCTTTCAGTTCAATTCTAGTCTATTATGTAGGTATTGTCAATTAATCGGTTAACCCCACTTTGTATACCTCTGAATACCTATATGATAGATCCTTTTCATTATACTCTGTTTTCATCAAACCTACCATACCATTTAGTTGCTCCCATGTTGTTTTGAAAACTTCCTCAGGTAGATTATGATAAACACACTCATCCTTAATGTAAATGTTATACACTCTCAAAAATTACCTCCGAATTTTTTCACTATTTAATCAGCGAGACTATTAATGCTCCTACTACAATAAAAAATAAGAACATTCCAGGTCCTCGCCATACTGCCATTAGTACATCATAAAAAAACCGCGCAGTCACATACGTGAAAACTGCACGGGGCACATTCCAATACGGCAAATTTTTTTTACTCACACGGACCTCACAGGCACTTTTTGTACATGAAAAATTTTTTGAATGAACATGATATCACTCTCTCGATTTGTCACCTCTGTAGGTTAGGGTAGTTAGGCATTTTTATATACGCAACGCCCGCCAACACATAACGCCCCGAATCGCGCATAACAGTGTTAATGAGATTATAGCAGATATGGGGCAGAGTGTCAACAACTGCCCCACACTGATTATCAGAATTCCAACAACATTTCGTTGAGTGCAGTGATATCCAGATCTGCATGTTGCCAGTATACACCATCCGGAGTAACTGTACCGAAAGATTCAACTAACAGGTGTGAGAGAGACTTATAACCGTGCTCTGCAAACATGCGTGCAAGGTTATACATTTTCTCATCATTACCCAACCAGAGAGCAACATTCCAGGTCTCGTAGTTTGCCCAACCGTTGTAGGTTTCAGATGCAGTGGAGAGTGTCATAATCAAAGTGTGTGAGTGTAATACTGAAACAGTTTAGGGGTTTCAGTTGATGTCGTTGAGTGCCGATGCCTTGGTGGTCATCGAAGTGCCACGGGAACCAGCAGCGCCGCCATGAGTACGAACGCGGGAGGATCCCCCTTTGATGCGGTTCACCCAACGGTTTGCAGCAGTGCCATGCGCTACGGGCAGGCGGGTAACCTTGAAACCTGAGAAGTCGGTAGCGGTGGATGCGGTGGTCATGGGTGCGGTGTGTGCCTACACCTCTAGAACACTTTAGGAGCTTCAGTTGGTTCTCACCAGTTGTCGGGTGTATGCAAGTCCTCCACATATGCCTCGCAGTATTCATTACCCTCCAGACCAAAGAGTTTCTCCCAATTGATATTATGAGGATCGAAGTCATTCAGTGCCTCAATCTCTAAAGTGATGCGATACTTACTCTTTTGGAGTTGGTGGAAGATAGTGGAGGACATTGGAGAACCCTTGGTGATACTGCTAGATTATAGTCCAGGATAGGGATATTAGCAACTCGCCTCAGTCCTATTTAGAAAGTGTCCTGCCGTTTCTTGACTTTTGTGCGGATTCGTGATAAACTGCGGGCCAAGATCACTACTCTATGACACCTTTACCAGATGCTTCAGAGACACTTAGCAGATACTTCGGAGTGCATTTAGTGATGTAATTTCCACAGTTTCTAACCCTATTGTGGAAAAGATTGTGGAAAAGATAAACAACGCAAGTACATTTTTAAATACCTTTTTATTTGTTTTTTTATCTAATCTTGTATCTATAAGGACAAAAAAGGTATGATTTTATGATAATAAGGGTCTTACACGTATTGGGGGAACACACACAACCAAACCCCTCAGATGCCCGCATCAGTGTTACATAAGCACCTTACATATAAGTGAATGAGTGTTATCAGAACTCAGTCTGATTACCATCGAAGTCAACAGGTTGTGCGGGAACATTACCTGCATAAGTCATCATCTCATCAGCAACGATAACATCAAGAATAGAAAGAATCTCTTCTCCAGTGTTACCTTGCTTGAGGAGTTCGATTGCAACTTGATTGGTCATTTGATTAGAAAGTGTTAGTGAGTGAATGGAGTTAGTTAATAATCTAGGTCTTACGTTACTTATAGGTCTCCCTATAACTTACTGCCTAGTGAGTGTTATTCTAACAGATGAGGATAGTATTCTTCAACGTCTTCAATCAGTTCGTTGAGTGTCAATTTATCCATATCATTTGAAAGATAATCATACAACATAGCAAGACAATCTTTCAGGTCTAAACCATCAATTACCTCTTGCACATAATTGTTTTGGAGTTGATCACGGTCGATAATGTTGTCAGTGATAGTGTTCATGATTTAGAATCAGGCAAAGAGATAAGAGGAATGGAATTCTTCAGTTTTGAATACACTTTGTCCATTGATTGCACCAACGAACTTACGAACAAACCACTGATAATTCTTCTGAAAAACACATTCTCCAGTGATACAATGCTCAGCACAAATAGCATTGAGGCGGGATTTAGTGGTCTTTGATTGCCATCCACCATCCATGATTTCGACATGATCATCACCAACAACAGCAATCAGATGTCCATGAAGGAATACTTTGCTGTTATTAGTATCAGGATCATAGGACACAGCAGTGTTGTCTTTCTGCCAATTCTTATTGTTAAGAATTGCATTGTTCATTTGGGTTTCGATCTTTCTCATGATTGGAGTGGGTTGTGTGATTACACTACTGAAACACTTTAGAGGTTTCAGTTAGTATCAAACAAGTGATTGCAGTTTCACAACCTCAGGTTTTGAGTCATCAATCGTGATACCCATAATGTGAAACTTAGGATTGAGGCGCTTACATGTTGCTAATGCCTCCTCTCTTGTGGCAGCAATGTAACTCAGAATCATATTCCTAGAGTAACCATTAGAGTAAAACATTTCACCGTAGATGTTGAACTTGATTTCAGTCATTTGTGTGTTGTTTTTCATAATTTAGTGTGTGCTTACACTACTGGAACACTTTAGAGGTTTCAGTTAGATTCAGTTACCAAAGAAAGCATCATGTGCATCGAAAACAAAGTCAATTACTTCATCAGTTGCATTAACGCTGTGGCGATCACAGAACCAGTCAACACAATCGTTGGCAGGTGCCATCATCTCACACATAAACTCCTGGAGTTCGGAGAGGTTGGAATCGGAAAAAAGGATTTGGTTGTTCATCATACTACTAGAACACTTTAGAGGCTTCAGTTACTATCAACGCAAAACATAACAATAATCAATCGAATTGATGCACCATCCGGTTGCATTTGTAATCTCTTCTACGAGATCATCAGCATCACTTGCTTCCCAGGTTGTACTTAGTGTCTCTTCAATAATAGTTTGAAAATATCCTGGTTCCTTATCATAGGAAGCAGAATCATCAAAATCAAACTCGATCTCAGTAACTCGGAATTGCATTGGTTTGTAGATAGAAAGTTTGTTGAGTTGACGTAACGAATCGGAAAAAATGTCTCTCATCGGATATACAGGAAGGAACCGTAAGGATCAACAACTTCAGGAGTTTCTACAAGTGATTCAATATAGAAACGAATACCCTTAGCAGGTGCTTTGTATGATGCAGGTTTGTAACATGCACCAGTCTCCTTATCAACAAACATGAACACACCGTTAGATTGAATCTGATCAGGATATACATTGCTATCCATCACTTTGATGTATTTCTTACCAACTTTATAAGTCAGTTTGTGATAGTATCCGCGACCCGACTCAATAGAATCAACCTTCCAACGGTTGTTCACAACTTCGAGTAGGCACTCGGTGAGATACTCTGCTTTGAGATGAGGAGCACAAAATGTCATGATGTTTGAAATGTGTGAAGAATTAGAATAGATTGCTGTATGTGATTGTGTCATCAACCACCGAACATCTCATCGAACAGATTGTCAGCGTTTTGAGCACGTTCTTGCATTTCTGCATGTCGATCGAGTTGATCACGCATGGCAATCAGTGATGCTTGCTTCATCTTAAGTTTGTCCATCTCCACGTTAATGTAGTGCAAACGAGTGTTGATTTGGCAACGATCCATACCATCAACCGTGGGCATGTCGTAGGTATTGCCGTTGATGATTCTGGGTTCCATCTTAACAGTCATGTGAGAAAGGTTTGTGAGTTGTGTGTGCTTACACTACTGGAACACTTTAGAGGCT
>VMHT01085231.1_pt1 | contig 81417 bp, 71 predicted proteins | sample 4693611 | NCBI WGS metagenome assembly VMHT01 (sample SAMN12280063, study PRJNA550983) | marine metagenome | isolation source: seawater sampled from same location over 5 years 0.02-0.2 micron viral filtrate | place: USA: collected off the coast of southern California halfway between the port... ...
CGTTCTGCGGTTTTGACCACCTGGTCATTGGTCTCAACGCTCTGATCAAGAATTTTGACCGCCTTGATCAACCCGATGTCGCCGATGCTAAACACGTCGGGGCGGAGCAGCGCAAAGATGCACACCATTTCTGAAGTCCATGGCCCTACTCCACGAAAGGAAGTGAGGTGGGCGTGGATTTCTTTGTCAGAAGATTCGCTCCATTCGAAAGTGAGCAATCGTTCTGCATCGTTTGCAAGACCATGGATGTAGGAGGCCTTTGAGCGGGTTAAACCACAGGAAGCCAATTCTTCTGGTGTTTTCTTGGAGATGCTGTCGGGATCAATGCGACCGACAAGTGATTCCAATCGCCCCCACACTGCATCAGCCGCAAGCACAGAAATTTGTTGCCCCACAATGGCTCGAATGATTGTGGAAAAGACATTCCCCTTGCCGCTGAGTCCACCTTCAGGATACCGTTTGACAATTGGGCCAAGCAATTCATCTTGGTTCAGTTGCACCAGGGCATCTTGCCACCACGACGGTTCACCAAGTTCCATGCTATGCGAACAGGGGTGGGGGTTTTGAGGGCTTGTGTGTTGGCTTGGGCATGGACGAAGGCATCTTGGAGTGGCTCCATCTCAAAAACGTAGCACGGGCAGGTTGGGTTCGTGCAGGCGTAGAAGCACCAGAATCTGTGGCCGCACACTCTTGGGGCATGAGCCTGCTTGCATTGCATCTTTGTCCACAACACCTTGACCTGTCCAAAGTGTTGAGCCTCTGTTTGGTTCACGATCTCCCTGAGGTCCGTGTTGGCGACTTGACTCCACACGATGATTGCTCCACCAAAGCGCAAGATGAACGCCAAGCCATGAAGGATATGGCGCCTCAGTGGCTCAGTCTTTTCGATGAGTATGAGGCCGGCAGCACTCCAGAGGCTGTCTTCGTCAAACAATTGGATAAACTCGATATGGGCCTTCAGGCAAAGGTCTACCAGCAGGAGCAAGGTGTTGACTTGGACGAGTTCATCACCAGTGCGAAACAACGCATAAGCGAATCAACACTCAGTTCCTATTTGGACTGAAGTTCCACATTCTTGAGCCGACAAAAACAAAAGGGTGAGCCTACCGCCCTTGTTTCATAGCCCGATAGTGTAGGGGTCCATCATGGTGGGTTTTGGTCCCGCCGACCTCGGTTCAAATCCGAGTCGGGCTACCTCTAACTTCCTAGCCTGCGGAATGCATCAACTGGTTCACTCAGACCCTCGCTTGGGCAGAACGTAACGCAGAACTGCCCAACATCGACGTTGGAGCAGGTTGATGAATCCCCTCCGCTTGGGATGGCCGTTGAGTCATATGAGCATCGCAAAAATTGCCGTTTTAGGAGCAGGACAAATGGGAAATGGAATCACGCAAGTTGCTGCTTGCGCTGGTTACAATGTCACGATGATTGACATTGAACAGGCCTATGTTGACAGAGGAATCGCATCAATCGAAAAATCGCTTGCCAAACTCGTCTCCAAAGACCGCATGTCGCAAGAAGACGCTGACGCAGCCCGTGCTCGAATTTCGACCGCCATTGATCGCACCGCATGTGCAGACTGCGACTTGGTTGTTGAAGCAGTGCCTGAGATTTTAGAATTGAAACAGAGCATTTTCAGTGAACTTGACAGCATTTGCAAACCAGAAACGATTCTTGCATCAAACACCTCATCCATCTCGATTTCTACCATTGCTGAAGCCACCAGTCGTCCTGACCGCGTCATTGGAATGCATTTCATGAATCCTGTACCAATCATGAAATTGGTTGAGATCATCAACGGGAAGGACACCAGTCCAGAAACAAACGCCGCAGTCATCGAAGCCTCTGCAACCATGGGGAAAACAGCCCTCTCTTGCAACGATGCACCGGGCTTTGTCTCAAATCGAATTCTCTGCCCAATGCTCAACGAAGCAATCCTCACCTTGCAAGAGGGCGTTGCTGAGCCTGAAGCCATTGACGGCATCATGAAATTGGGAATGAACCATCCAATTGGCCCCCTTGCGCTCTCAGATCTGATTGGGTTGGACACCGTTCTCCACATTATGAATGTCCTTCACGACGGTATGGGTGACGACAAGTACGCTCCCGCGCAATTGCTGGTTGACATGGTTGAGGAAGGAAAACTCGGTCGTAAAACGGGCCAAGGGTTTTACACCTACTGATGTGGGTTTAGGCTGTGTTCACTAAGGTTCAGGACTGGGCTATCGCCCGCTTCATCAACTCTGTGAATTCGAATCCTGAAGTGTACATCCCTGACAGAAAGGAAGCAGATGCTCGCCTTGACTTGATTGGACGGCTTGTCGTTGTCCGGGCGGGTTTAATTGGCCTCATTCTCGGCCTGCTCCTCTTTGGTCTGGCTTTTTTCTTGTACGAAAATCCTTCAGCCAGCGGTTTTTCTGATGTTCAAATCATCTTGATTTTGACCGTTCTGAGTTCATTTGCTACGGCGTTTGAATTGTTGTTCATTTACCGTGATGCTCTTCGAACGGCTGCACGAATGGCAAGCATTCTCGGCATTCCAAAGGAAGAACTGGAAACGGTGGACTTGGAACATTCCATTCCTCACTGGTTGATTCACGCTGCCCTTGGCGCACCAGGGTTCAAGGCAACCATGTTTGGTATCGATCCACTTGCCCATATTGGAAAAATTGGTCATGTCATTCGTAAAGCATTAGGAAAAGTTCGCATTGTCGTGTCGGCAACCATGTTCAAAATCATTCTCCGTCGATTGTGGGCTAGGCTGATTGGACGGGTTGCTGTTCGTGCCTATTCGATGCTTGCTGCGCTCCCATTCTTCATTTTTCTCAACATGCTCGGGACGCGTTCGATGGTTCGCGACATGCGCTCGAGGCTTGTGGGTCATGAATTAACGCCCAAACTCGTCGATCATGCATTTCCCGAGGGCATCAGCAACATCTCCTCCGGTCTATTCCATGAGGTGTATGAAGGGCTAAACGAGCATATCCAAACCGCTCGTTTCATGCACCCAAATCAAATTCGATTTCTGATGCTGTTGCCAGATTCACCACCGGGCACCCCTCAGAGAAACGAAGAAGAGCAGCGACGGGGTCAAAGGTTTCTTCTGGCCCTTTCTTGCATGTCTGGAGATCCCACACGACGTTGTCGCACACTCCTCAAAGCCATAGAGCAAAACCTCGGACAAGACGAAGCATCTCTTGTGCGGCAAGAAATTGACGATGCAATTCATGATTTGACACCACTGACTCGACCTTGGTTGTAAACGGCAGAATCAAAATCCCTCCAACGATGGCGGTCCATGACGCTTCCAATCTACGTGATCACGGGTGCTTCCAAGGGCATAGGTCGTTCATTAGCGATTCAAATGTCGCAACAAGGTTACACGGTCTTTGCCTTAGCCCGCCCCTCAGCTGAATTAACCGAACTCGAGGGTGTGATCAAAGCCAATACCAAACAATCAATGAGCATTGAATGTAATTTGGGCGATCTTGATTCAATTTCGTCCGCAGCAAAAACCATCAGCACGCATGCAGACTTCATTTCCGGAATTGTCCACAACGCTGGTGCGGTAGCACCTGTGAAACCAATGCAGGCTGCGAATGCCAGCGATTGGTCTCGAAGTCTTCATGTCAATTTGATTGGCGTCCAAGCATTGACCCAGCACCTGCACCACCTCATAGGTGGGTCGAAACAAACGAGAATCACAACCATCTCCAGCGGGGCCTCTTTGCGTCCTATTGGTTCATGGTCGGCGTATTGCGTTTCAAAAGCGGGCCTCGATATGTGGGCCCGGTGCATGGCGGAGGAAGGCCGAGGGAACAACATCAGTTGCATTTCTGTGGCACCAGGTGTTGTTGACACGGGTATGCAACATGAGATTCGCTCCACGCCTGCGGAAGATTTCCCTTCGCTTCAATCGTTCATCGATCTGCATGAACAGGGGCATTTGGTAGCGAGCGATACGGTTGCAGGTCAACTCATGCCACTCATCACTGAGCACTCTATGGAGCAATCAGGGCAACGCTTTGATGTACGAGAGTTGTAATTTTGATTGGGAAAAGTGCGAAGGGTGATAAGCCAGCACCATGAGCGCTTGGTTAGAGGGATTCTATGCCAGGAACCGACCGAGTTGAAATTCGCACCCTAAAAGTTGGACGATTTTGCGTCGTTGACGACGAAGCTTACAAAATTCTGAGCATTTCAAAATCAAAGCCTGGTAAGCACGGATCTGCTAAGGCTCGCCTCGAATTAGTTTCTCTGTTTTCGTCGAAGAAAATTTCACACGTTGGTACCGTGACTGACAACATCAACGTTCCCATGATCGAAAAAGGAAAGGCAATGGTCACCCACATCGAAGGGGAAGAAGTTCACGCCATGAACATGAAAGACCACTCGATGATGATTCTACCTATCGATCCGGACATCGAAGTTACATCCGGTCAAGAAATCCTTTGGATGGAAGCACTCGGACGATACAAAATCGAACGCTGATTTGGTCATCCATCAACAGCGACAAACCTGCTTTGCCCAATTGCGGCTGATGGATTGTTCTTTGAATACGCCTGATTTTCCTTCTTCACCGGAAATGTATTGATAAGCCGAACGGGTCCATCGGTGTCTATGACCGGTGGAGAAACAGCAACAGCAGAAGTTCCCTATTCAGTGGATGCCGCACTTGCAGCAATGCCCGAAGCAGATAAAAAAGCCCTTCAGGGCTGGTATTGGTACGATTGGGGCAACCAAGCATACGCACTAACGGTCATGACCGTCATTGCGCCAGCACTGATGGCCAATTTGTACAACCTTGCCACAGGTACTCAGTCTGGTGACGCATTCTATGCGTACATCCTCACTGCTTCCATGCTGCTTGTCGTCGTCACCGCACCGGCATTGGGCGTGATTGCCGATCGAATGCCAATCAAGAAGAAGTTGCTCAAATGGTACACTACAGTCGGTGTGATCTTCACTGCCCTTATGGGTGCAGCCCCGTATTTCGGACCGGATGGATACATCATCCTCGCCTTGCTCTATTCAATTGGTACCGTTGGGTTCACAGGTGGAAACGTCATCTATTATTCCTTCATGCCTTATTTGGCAGATAAACGCTGTATGGACCATGTCTCAAGCCGTGGTTATGCCTATGGGTTCATGGGCGGATCTTTGCTTCTCATCTTCCACCTCATCGTACTTATGGGTCCATTCGGATGGGACACAAACTTCCGCCTTGCAGCGATCTTTGTCAGCTCATCCTTGTGGTGGTGGGGCTATGGTATGCTGATGTTCAAGTGGACTCCAGAACCAGAGATTCCATCCAATATGGAATGGCAAGGCATTGGTCATGCAACCAAATTGGCCTACATGCAAGTTGGTCAGACCTTTATGGAAATCAAGAAATTCAAAGTCCTCGCTCTCTTTTTGTTGGCTTACCTGTTGTTCTACGACGGTGTCAACACCATTGCCAGCATGGCGAGTGCGTTCGGTGAATCGGTGCTCAGGCTCAACCCTGCAATGAACATCTTCTTGCTCTTGACCGTCAACATTGTAGCGATTCCAATGACCTTGCTGTTTGGCAAGTTGGCCAATGTAAAGGGCACCAAGTTTGCCCTCATGCTCTCATTGTTGATTTACTCCGCAGTGGCAGTCGTTGCCGCAGGGTTCTCTCCGCTGGAACTTGAAGCAGATTCCGCAGTTGAAGACTCCGAGCGATACGACTTCCAATTCACGTGGGTCGACTCAATTGATGGTGAAGCCATTGACGAGCCTTACTACAAGCTCGATACACTGTATGATCGTGGCTATGAAGGCTGGATTGGAGAATCGTCAGAGGGCGATGATGCGTTCAGAAATGCATTTGAAGAAAATTTCCCTGAACCGGATTACAGCACTGAAGATGCAGGTTCAAGCACGTTCGGTGCGGGCATCTTAGTTTGTTTATTCATTCTCGTCATGCTCGGTTTGCTGGGCGGAGCGATGGTTTTCATTCAAGGAAAGGAATTTGGCTTCCCAGGGGCTATTCTGATTATGCTGATTGTTTTGGTTGGCCTCTTCGGCGCATCAATCCTCGCTGATGAAGCGTCGAGTGAAGAAGTAGTTGTCAAACAAATCACACCTCTTGACGCTGCGGCAATCGTAACGCAATTCGACAACACCAGCGACCACAGGTTCTCAATTGTCTTTATCGGTGGTCCCGAAGACGGCAACGCAACTGTTGGTGACACACACCCAAGCGTCGTTGACCAAGGCGGACCAGTTGATGGCTATGCCACATTCATGAGAGACAACCTATGGGCACCTCTCGGAATCAGTGTTTCGATGCAGTGGATTATCTTGGGTCTGTTTGTTGGTATCGCCATGGGTGCTGCTGGTGCTCAAGCGCGGTCGATGTTCTCAATGCTCATCCCTGAAACTCGAACCTCTGAATTCTTTGGTTTCTTTGGTTTCCTTGGAAAGTCTGCGGCCATGATTGGTACCTTCCTGTATGGTATTGCCAGTTCAACATTCGATAGCCGTGTGGCGATCTTAACGATCACAATCGTGATTCTTGCAGGTACTTACCTGACAAGCCGAGTGGACCTTGAAGAGGGTATCCGAGTGGCTGCAGAAGAAGACAGGTTGGCTCGTGCAAATGGCATGGCAATGGCTGGTGAAACACCCACACAGGAATCCAAGTAAGCATCGTCTTACGCTGATGAGGAGGGTTGTTCATGAAACTCTTCGCTGTGGTGCAAAACCTCGGCTCTCTGATCGTGCTTGGGGTGATGATTGTTGTTTGGGGTCTTCCTGCGGCACCTGCCTTGCTGTTTTTCCAGTGGGCAAGCGAAGCAGTCACTTCTGAACCATCATGGATTGAAGCTTCAATGACAGCACTCTTGCTGTCAACATCTGCAGTCATCTACATGATTTCGATGTTGGTGTTGTCTGCCTCATTGCAGTTTTTGTTCACCATCAGGATCAAGGAGAAAAAAGTCGTACCGCTCCAATCAATGACGACTGTACGTTGGGCTTTCTGCGGACAAATCGGACGTTGCACCCGTCCTGTATTGCAACACTTCGCTCCCTCCTTTTTGGCTAATCTGTATTACAAGGCCTGCGGGGCCAAGGTGGGCAATGGAGCACAAATCAACACACCAAACTTGAACGACCCCAATTTGATCAGCATTGGAAAAAACGTCGTCATTGGCGGGGCTGCAACGCTCAATGGTCATTTGGTCGAACGAGGCGAACTGGTGTTGAGTCCAATCACCATCGGCGACAATGCCTTGATTGGAACGGGTGTAATGATTCAGCCAGGCGTTCAAATCGGTGAGGGTGCAGTTATCGCTTCGCGTGCTGTTGTTCCAAAGTACAAGGTGATCCCTGCTGGTGAGGTTTGGGGTGGTATTCCTGCGGTCAAAATCAAGGATTCCTCTCACCGTTGAATGATGAATACGGGCTCAATCTCGAACGTTTTGCTTCATCAATCAACAGCAATGGTCTTGAAGTGGCTCCGGATACGACAATCTGTGCGCCGTGCGCACGCTGGATGTGTCCAACAATGGGTGTCGAAAAATCTGCATACCGCCAACCCGTAACACCTCAAGGTCTGAAGGCCATTGAGAAGGGTACGTTGACATGGTTGGATGACGACATGTACAACAACCTCAACACTGGAGTTTTGGAACAATACCTTGAGGAAAAGAACCTTGAAGAATCGTTTGAAGTCTCGCATTGGAACACATCAAAGGTCCTCTACGGGATTGCTATTGGAGCTGTGTTTTCAGGTGTTACAGCCTACATTGGTCTCAAACTTGGTCTTGCCATTTCAGCAGCGTGGTACATCGCTTACTTGCTTGGTATGGCCCTCAAATGGTCGCCTTCTGAAGTCAACATCGCAACTTCAGCAACCACCGGTGCGACCCACGCCTCAACTGGATTTATCTTCACCTTCCCAGCGATTTTCCTTCTCGCTTCTGATGCTCGATATGAATTGGCAACTGGACCACTGATTTCGAACGCCGATACGTTCAATTTGGCCTTTGTCGGTATTGTTGCCAGCATGTTTGCTGGTTTCTTGGGAATCATGTACTTCATCATCTTCAGGCGTGTTTGGCTTGTCGAAGATCCACTGCCATTGCCCGGGTTTGAAGCCACACTCAAGATGCTTGATATCGCCTCTGACGTCAATACTGGTGCAGTGGAACACGCACGTGAATCGCTCAAGACAATCGGGGTTTGGACCAGCGTCACCATGTTTGGATTGTTTTTGGTCGAATACCCTCTCATTTGGGTCGGCGACCGCAAGTTGGCCCTGCTTGATTGGCTCGCAGAAACATTGGCGATTGGTGATTATGGCCTCGCCAGTTTCTACTCAAGTGGCAAAATTCACCAACCATCCGGAATTGACAACGAGGGTGTATCGCTTGGGTACACCAATTGGACCGAATCAACCGCTTGGAATCCATTTGCCTACACCTACGTCGGTATAGCCCTCACGCCTTCCATGTTCGCCATTGGTTGGTTCATGAAAACCCGAGTTGCATTCCTTGTTAACCTTGGAACACTTGTTGGTTGGTTCTTCCTCGTGCCGCTCGTTGTCTGGTTCAACTTCCCCATTTACGATGCAATGTCGCAATCCAATGTCCCAATCCAATCCTACGCAAGCGGCGGTGGCGCACCGTTGCAGATGATCGCCTTTTCAAATTCCGTGCGAACCATTGCAATCGGTTCCATTGTTGGAGGTGGAATGTTTGGCCTGGCAAAGATGTACAAAACGTTCCTCAACATCTTTTCCGACATTGGGACTGCCTTCAAGGGCGAAGGCAGCCAAGAGTACATGGAAGGCAAGGGATGGTATGAATGGCCTCTCAAACACATTCCAATCTTCATGGGCGTGACGTTCGTTGCTATGTTGTTGATTTTTACCGTTGGTGGATTCTCTGTTCTTGCATCCTTGGTGTTCGCAACGGTACTCATCATGACCACCTTCTTGCTGGGAGCAATCGCAGTCCGGGTGATGGGTGAAACTGGAATTGAACCTGTTTCTGGAACCTCCTTCATCGTGCTTTTGATGCTGCTCGGTGTCTTCCTTAACGCACAGGATTTACTCCAGCTCAGCACCCAAGACGCAGTTCTCTTGGGTCTTGTTGGAACAACCGTGTTCGGCTCCGCCATCTCAATGTCTGGAACTGTCATCGGTGATTACAAGAACAGCTTGTACATTGGTAACCGGCCATACCACATCTCAAAGGGCAACATCATGGGTGTTGTTCCTGGCGCTATCATTGGTGCTGGTGTTGCCATCTTCCTCTCAAAGCAATTGGCGGATGGAAACATCTCATTGATGGCCCCTCAAGCAAACGCCTTTGCTACCTTCTCGGTGATCTTCGCAGAACGTCAAGGCAACCTCTACCTCCTTGCCCTCGGTTTCTTGCTCGGAATGTTTGTCGAATGGGCCACGGGAATGGGCACTTCATTCGGTCTTGGTATGTACCTCGACGTACCTCACACACTCCCAATGCTGATTGGCGGTGTTGCTCGTGATTCATGGGAAGAGAAGAAACTCAAGCCTCGCATCGATGCCATCAAAGAAAAAGAGGGCACGACTGCTGCTGAAAAGAAACGAGCCCTCATCCTCCTCAGCACCTTCATGGTGGCAGCAGGTCTCTTGACCGGCGAAGCCTTCTTCGGCACAGAATCGAGTATCCTTTCCTTCATTGATACCCTTGTGCCAAACCCAGATGGGGCAGGATGGTACATTGGCCGCATGGTTTCCTTTGTCGGATTGAACCTCGCTATTGGTGGAGGAATTTACCTTCTGTTCAAGCGAGCAGGCGTCATTGGCGGCGAAAAAACCGTCGATGCAGTGCTGGATAACTGAGCGTGATTGAATGAGCCAAACCAAACCCCCCACATGGGTTTGGGGACTCCTCATTGCGGCGGTGCTCGGTGTTTCGAGCGCTGGAACACTTCTTCAACAAATTGACTTGGATCCCTTGCTCAAAGCCTCATGGCGCTTACAATTGACATCCTTGGTGCTGTTTCCATTCGCCATTTGGCAGTGGCGTCAACAACCAGAGGCGATTAAGCAACAGATGTTTGAACGCCGTACCCTTGGTATTCTTGCGTTGAGTGGCCTTGCGTTGGCGTTGCATTTCGGTTCTTGGGTGGCCAGCCTGAAGTACACCACCTTGACGCATTCCTTGCTGTTTGTAACGGCTCACCCCCTCATCGTTGTAGCGGGGATGTTTTTCCTTGGTTTCATGGCTACTGGTGTGCGTAAACCAACACGGCGTGAACTCTCTGGCGCCTTAATTGGATTCTGTGGCGCAGCATTGACGTTGTTCGATGAAGGGACGACACAGGGGGACCAGACGGTCACAATTTTGGGGGATTCGCTCGCTTTGCTGGGCGCACTCACGGTGGTTGGCTACATTGTCTGTGGGCGTATTCTTAGGACATGGATGCCCATCTTCCTCTATGCGTTCCCTGTGACGCTGTTAGGGGCAGTGCTTTTGCTACCCGCTTCGTTCTTGGTTGAGAGCGATTTTGCCATTCATGGTGTCTTTGGTTGGGTTCAACCTGAGTTTTTCTATTGGTTCCTTGCCTTGGCCTTGATCGCAGGGCTTCTCGGCCATACAGGACTGAACACCTGTCTGAAGTACCTCTCACCGCTGGTGATTTCAGCTTGCGTCACATTGGAACCAGTCATCGGTTCCTTCATCGGATATGTGCTGTTTGACACGGATTTACCGGGCCGTTGGACATGGATTGGTGGGGCGGTATTGATGGTTGGTTTGATGCTGATTGTTACGGCTATGCCCAGTGAGGAAGATACGAAGGATGAAACGGCATCGGTGCTTCAGTGAAGTTGAGCACCATGGTCAATGACACTCCCGAAGCCGGTTGGCTCCTTCTCACCAACGATGACGGTATCGAAGCACCAGGGTTTCGATTGCTTGCTCAAGCCCTGAATGAAGCAGGTCATGCCATCATCGCCTTCGCACCATCGGACAACAATTCTGCAGCTGGAATGCGAATCAATCTGATGAAACCCATGAACCTCCGTGCCCGTGATGACTTGATCAGTGAATGGAGTTTAGATGAAAGCAAGGCTCCAGTCCGTTTGTTCGAATTAGACGGGACGCCATGCGACACAATGATTGTCGCCTTAGACGGTGGAATAGAACACGTAGCACCGAACATCGTCCCTCGCCTCGTTGTATCGGGTGTGAACCTCGGGCCAAACATGTCGCAAGACTCCTATCACAGTGGAACCATGGGAGCAGCACGAGAAGCAGGTCTGTATGGGATGCCAGCCATCGCCTCTTCCCTTGGTTCGTTTGAATTGGAAGGCATGGAACAAGCGGTGAAGGCCACCGTTGATTTAATTGAAGTCGTCCTCGATGTTCTTCCATTGGTTCCTGAAAATCTACGGCGACCCCACGTCGATGTGTCTGCCAGCCATCTGACTCGATGGCCTGATGTGCCAGAACACCCGGCTTGGCGTGACGACCCAAAGCAAGCGCTTAGGACTGCATTCCGCCATGGTGAACTCATGCTCAACCTCAACGTACCACCTGCCTGGAATGGCGAAGTCACAACCACGCGCCTTGGTATGCGCTGGTACCGCAATGCCGTTAGTTTTGGGACTGCAGAAGCCGATCAAACGGCCTTGTTCACGATTGGAGGGGCTACTATTGACCACACTCCTGTGCCACAAAGCGACTGCGACGCAGTTGATGCAGGAAGAGCGAGCGTCAGTTGCTTACCCGTTTGGCCTCAGACACATCCATTGGCCTTGGATGACGGTTTGCTCAAGTGGGTCTTGGAAGCATCGGAAGGTGGCTATCCCGCTTGGATTCAGTCGTGATTGAGGTTCAACTCAACACCTTCATCCATCATAAAGTGGCATACAGCAACGGCCATGTGACCCTGAAGCCAAGCATCACCTAGCGATCGCATCACCAATTTCGCTTTGAGTTCATCATTCAAGGGTTGGTCATCACTTAGGACAAATCCAACATCGATGCCTTCAATTTCAAATTCATCCCGATCTCCTGTTGCTTTTGAATGCGGCACACTAACTGACGGCAGCACCGCGTTTGCAGCCCAAAGACGTGGGGCATCTGCTTCGAGGGCAATGGTATTCGCCTCACCCCATTCGCCGAGTGTGTGACTGATGTCGCCTCCACTGTCATAGATTCCAGAGGACCGTTCAACCCATTGTCCACGCGCCGGCAAGGGTAACTTGATCACTTTAGCAATCTGGCCTGCCACCGCTCGTTCCTCTGCATGAAGGCCTTTCAATTCAGAACCAACAAATTTGATTCGACGTGAAGGGCCTGGCCCACCCATCAAATGGAGGGTCACTTCGGTGTCATGCCTCAATCCATGGCTTGTTAGAAGTCCTGCCATCAACGCACGAACAAGCACATCCATACGTCCAGCTGCACCTGCCATGTCATTCAGGGGCAACTTGCCTTTGGACATGGCTCGATGACCTATGATTGCAAATCTACGCACAACCACACCTCAGCGTTCGATGAAGGTCCTGATTGCATCGCACATTTTCGATTCATCTTCAAGGACAAAATGGCTGCCATAAGCATCGACAAGGTAGCCTCGTGGTTTACTTGAATCGCCTAAGTCCTCTAACCGGTTCGCAATCACTGCAGTCATTCCTGCTTTCTCGATTTGGGCCGTTGCTCGGTAAATCAAATCTTTCTGCTTTATTCCTGATTCCAGTTTGAACCCGATCCGGACAGCATCAGCGCATCGTTTCTTGAGCGCCAAAATGTGCTTTTCACTTTCGGTAAGTTCGATGCTCAGTGAACCTTGTTGGCTCGCCATCTTTCCTTCAGCCGGGGCACCAACGACATAGTCGAGAACTGCAGCAGCATGAACCCAAACATCGATGGAATCGTTAGCAAGAGCGTTCAATTCATTGAGCATTTGTTGAGGTTGAGGTGCACGGATGACAAGCGGAAGCCATGCCGGTTGTGAAGCGGTTGTAACACCAGCAACACATGTGACGTCATGGCCATGTCGGTAAAGATCGTCAGCGAGAGCAAATCCGGTCGCACCGCTGCTGTAATTTTGAACGAAGCGCACATCATCGATGGGGGATTGTGTAGCACCCAAGGTAATGACGATCGATTTTCGATGAGGTCGTGCTTTGTTCATTTGGTGGCAAAAAATAGCAACCGTTGTTTCATGGGCGGGAGTTTTACGCTTCCCCTCTTCTTCTTCACCCCACAGCACGTTGATGCCGTTTTGACGTGCCCTGAGGACAAGGTCATCGGTCATTGGGTCGTTGGCCAAATCAATGTGCATGCTCGGCACCATCATGATTGGAGCGCCACGGCTTCGTGCAACGCTGAGCGCCATCAGCAAAGGACCATTTTGCAAACCGTGAAGGTAGGACGCGAGGGTCTCTCTCGTGGTTGGGACGACAAGAACTCCATCGACGGAGTTGAGGGCTTCCATATCACCATCCCAGTCGGTGATCACATTGCCTTGTGTGGCCCAGCGGACGGCGAGTGGTGTGATGATTCTTTGAGCGGCCTTGGTCATGACCACGGTCAGGCTTGCGCCATGGCGACGCAACTCTCGAGCAATCCGCACCGTGTCGACGGCAGCGATTCCTCCTGTGACGCCAAGCAAAACATGGCGGCCTGCAAGGGCGGCCCCTTGTGGCTCAACATCAGTGTCCCGCACCGCCATGGTTGTGCCACTCTGCCAACCAACATGATTGCTTCGGCGACGATTTGCACAGATGTTTCGGCCCCAGAACCATAGCCTCAAGATGGGCCGGTCTGTGGAAAAGCCATGGCGGGAGGACGAGGTGACGACCTTGTTGTGGCGGGGATGCGTCCACAATCCTTTGGAAACGCCTCCAACCCTTACGATCCAATTCACCGTGGTACAACGTTCATCTTGTTGATTGACAGCCTCATTTTGCTGTTTGCAGCGTATGGTACTCTCAACGCTCTCGCTCCCTCTGCTCAAGAGGGTGTTCTCGGTCTTTTGGCAGCCTGTTTGACGGTGACATGGCTTGCCTACCGTCGTAAATCTAAACCAGCATACTGGGTAGGGGCTGCAGTGATCAGCATCGCCTCGTTCATTTTCCTCGTGTACGCGCTGCTCCTTTTGATTGCAAGCAGTTTCTTGATGGCGTTTCTTATGATTTGGGCGTGCTTGGGTTCGGTTCGCAGGGTTGCGACACATTTCCATCCTGGCTACAAGCATGCGTACCACAACACCACGGAAATCATAGCAGATTTACCCTTGGAAGCAGGTGAAATGTATGCTGCTTGCCCAACATGTCTTGCCGTGCTTGCCATTCGTCCAGCAATGCTCCATTCAAGCGACAGATGCCCCCACTGCCAAAATCAACTGGTGAGCGATGAGCTCACCTCAAAGTATGAGCAAGAGTGAACTGCCGGAATCGGTGGCTTCAGAACTTGGGTTTGACAAACACTGAAGTTGTGTTTTCGAGGTCAAGATCTTCATCATCCACATCTTCATCATCGTCGATGGAGGATTCTGTTTTCCTGGTTCCTTTCTTGACCTCAGCCGATGCCTTGTTGCCAGTCTTTTCCAAACGTGCAATCTGTTTTTGCATCAATTCGAATTCGATTTCCATGTCGTCCATAAGGTCACGAATTTCTTCCATCCGCTCGCTCATGCGTGAAGACAATTTCTTGAGTTTCCTCAATGTTCGGTCGTTTCCCATGAAGCATCACACATCCAATGTATTGGTCTGAATCAATCTGATTGGTGTTCCAACTCAGCGGGTTGCAAGAGTCAGGGAAGACCACATTTCTTCTGGGACTTCCATAGCCAAACGAAGGCCACCCATTGCGCCGAGTCGGACTGGGTCGTCAACGACGTGAACATTGACGTCGCCCATGTCGGACAAGCGTCGCTCAATCATGGCACCAAGGCCCTTGATTCCTGATCCGCCACCAGCGAGCACCATGTTTCGACGGAACTCGTCGTGGTATTCGGGGTTCGACCCTGCGATGAGGGCTTTGACGTTCTCGACGATTGGCTCAACGATGGCTTCACAAGCAGCTTGGACACAATCGGTGATGTCGAGGTTCATGGCCTTACCATCAATCGAGAAATCCACCATGATTGGGGATTCTGGAGTGTGGGTTCCAACGAAGGAGTATTGTTCCTTCCAGCGTCGTGCCATATCCTTGGTGATTTGAGCACCGTTGTACTTGGATTGAATCTCCTTGATGAGGCCTCGGTCGATGAAATCGCCAGCATGACCTGTGTGCATTTGGTCCTCAGGTCCTGGGATGGTACCGTACACGCGGCAAAGGTCAGCGGTTCCTGCGCCGATGTCGATGACGAGGGTGTGTTCAATCATGTCCAATGCGTAAGCAACTGCGAACGGTTCAGAAATGATCATTGCAGCGTTGACAGAGCCTGCAGCAGCATCGAAAATTGCGGTCTTATCGACATAGGATGCTTCAGCCGGTGCTCCAATCACAGCGACCACTCGGTCGTATTCTTCAGGGTCAGATAGACCGATGAGGTGGGTGATGAAGTGGGCGATGAACTCTCGGTCTTCTTGAGTGTCCTTGATGACACCAAGTTCGAGAGGTCGGAAAAGGTTGAGTGCAAGTCGGTTCTTGAGGGCTTCCTCACCGAAAAGGACGTCTCGCTTCAGGAAGTTTCGTGCAATTGGATCTTTTGGAGTTCCAATAACTGTGAGTTCTTCCTCTTCGTGGCTGTCAGATGAAACCATCACAGAACGGAAGGTTCCCAAATCAATTCCAATATACAATACGTCTTCTGCCATAGCACTCGCCTAACCTTGCCATCTCGACCTACTTTATGAAGGATACCTCGCTGTTGGACACTCCAGACCTCCGAAAATCAAGATTTTGGCTCGAAAATCCATGGCAAACTCAATTCTATAGAGTCGGGGGTGAGGGGTCACTTTCGCGATGACAGGTGCTCAACACCACGATTCACAAGTTTGGCAATACCATGCTGCGTATTCTGGGTAGAGTGGTGCCATGTTTCCACAGCCTGTGCATTCCTTTAACGCCTTATCACCACAGATTTCGAGGACCATTTGAATGTGGTAGACATCGTCGATCCCGAGTTGCTGACGCATGGACCACAGCAGTTGATCTTCACTCGGCGAGATAATGCCATCTTCAAGGACAAGTTCCACCACGCTACGGTAGTCTTCGAAATCTTGCACATTCCTTGCATCAAGCACCACGCCGTTCTTTTCTGCAACAATATCGGTGCCGCCTGGATCGTCGACGAACAGAACGAGCGATTCTGGTTTGAGTTTGGCATCACGCAGTTCAAAGGAAATTCGAACACCGTCCAAATTTGCATAGACTAGGTTGGAATTGTTGTTGATTAAATTGCAAATTGACCTTGCTGTGTCCTTTGCTGTTCGACCTTTTCTCCAACCGTTTGGGTCGGCCACGTTGAATTCGTAAAATTCCGTCCCCCTTCCGGGATATTCGAGCCTGATTTCTTCACCGCCATCAAATCCATTGCTTACGATGGTGAGGGCTGCGACTTCTGTGGATACAATGTTGTCGTCGTCATCAAAACTGATCATCAATGGTTTTCGGTCTTCTGTTGCAGTGTTAAAATGCCCCTGCATACCTGACATCCATTTGTCTTCAAGTCGCCCCAGTGATGCTTCTTGCTCCTCAGTGAGGTTGTTGTCGACACCAAGTACACCTGCTAGGCTTCCCGATTCAACTTCTTTTTTGAATTCCTCAATCATTTCAGCATCTTGCTTGTAGGTTGGTGGTGGAGCCCGTTGGGAGGTGGATTGATGATTTGGGTCAGCCCATTCATGGTTGCAGGCACTGCACATGAGGTACCCAGTCATTGTTGAGGGCTGGGCTTCACCGCCGCACCTAGGGCAATCTCCACCCTCGGTGTATTGCAAATTCTCGACCGCATCGCGCCGACCTTTGCGTATGTTCCCGATGCCTGCCATAGTCGGGCGAGGCAATTGGCTTTCTATCAATTCTTTGGGCGATATTGTTGCCGTCAGCCTCATGATTTGGTGGGAATTGCCTTCATACCGTATCGAATAAGACCTTCCTGTGCATAGATCCGACGCACGACGAAGGACACTTGGTCGCCAATGGTTGGTTCGTACTCTGCGTCATCAGCGACCAGGAAAACGCCACGTGGTCCCTGTTCAAATTGGACAAAGACCGTTTGAATGCCGCCAAGAACCGGGGCTCGCAAGGCAAACTCAGAGGGAGCTCCAGCAGCGCTTAATTTGGTCCAAGATTCGACTGTGGCTTGAGCCATCAGGGCTTGATTTGCTGTTGGAATTCTCTCTCCATGCTGGTCGAGTTGTCGGGGTGGCCACACAAGTGCGTCACCAGAATGCTGAGCGAGCAGACCTAAGCGTGCATTGGCACCTTCAAGATAGGCAGATTCTGAAACATAGGCTCCCTGGGACACGTGAGTTAATTGCAATTCACGACTCCATGCAGCAGCCATATCTTCTGCAAAAGTTGGATCAAGTGCTTCGAGGTCAGCCGGCCCATGGAAGGCTAAATCTCGTTCAAGGTTGTTGGTGAACACCAGTGTTGCTTCTTCTCCAACGAGCAGGTTCCATTCACATGGGGTGTCGTTTTCTTCATCAGACATGACCTCAACACCGGTCGCCGCTTTGACGGCATGGCTGTTGACCAACGGTAAACTTCTGACCGATGTGATGTCGATTCCACGACTGAACAGCAGATGCAGCCCGGCAATGGCCATCGTTGTGTAATCAGAATCAGAGCCAAAGGCAATGCTTCCGCTAAGAGTAAACGGCGACTGAATCATCAACGCATCCTCATCGAACATGCCCAAGTAGCCCTGCCAATCAAGGACTTCTTTCATGCTCGGTCCCTCCCAAACACATGAACGGCGCATGTCGCACCCGAGCCGCCGACGTTGTGAGTGATGCCTATTTCTGCATCACGAATTTGACGCGCCTCTTCCACACTGCCTCGCAGTTGCTTGAACACTTCCACCGCTTGACCGGTACCGGTCGCTCCTAATGGATGGCCCTTTGACTTGAGCCCCCCGCTTGGATTGATGCAAACGTCGCCTTGATTTCGAACGCCCCTTTGCTCACGGGCAAAGAGTCCACCTTCGCCATGCTGGGCGAAGCCAAGGTCTTCGGTCGCCATCAATTCTGCGATGGTAAAGCAGTCATGAACTTCTGCCAAATCAACGTCATTGGCCGTGATCCCAGCGGCTTTGTAGGCTGCAGCGGATGCTTGTTGTGTCGCTTTCACTTGAGTGATGCTGGGTCGATCGTGCAAGGCGAGGTAATCGGATCCGGCCCCTGAAGAACGGAGCCACACAGGATCGTCTGTGAATTGCCGCACCACATGGTCGGCAGCCAAGATGACTGCAGATGCACCATCGGATGTTGGGCAGCAGTCGTAAAGGGTAAGCGGGTCGGCCACCATGAAGCCACTTTGGGCCTTTTCAAAGGAAACCTCTTTTCGGATGTGAGCCATTTCGTTTTCGAAACCATGCATGTGATTCTTGACGCTGATGTTGACAAGATCATCGTGATTTGAACCGTGTTCGTGAAAATGCCTCCGAGCCATCAAGGCATAGGTGCCAGGAAAGGTGAGACCAGCAAGCCGTTCCCATTCGGTATCGCCAGAAACCCCAAGCCAAAACCTTCTGCGTTCTGGTGAAAGATCGTTCATTTTCTCGATACCACCGGCGATGACCACATCAGCTTGCCCACTCTTGATGGCCATCCATGCGTCACGAAGAGCGAACCCTGAGGAAGCACATGCGTTCTCAACTCGACGAACTGGAATACCTTCCATACCAGAGTGTTCTGTTAACAGGGCCGCTGTGTTGCCAAGTTGACCGCCACCAAAGGCTACACTTCCGATGAATGCCTCATCGACACAGCGTGGTTCAAAGTCCATGTCCACGCTCGCAAAGGCCTGTTCGGCGGCTTCAGCCCACATTCCTTTCAAGCCAGATGGGTGATTCCCATACTTCGTTTGACCAGCGCCAATCACGGCAACATCGACCATGAACCGTCCAAGACTCCACAGCATTTGATTGAGTCGGTTCAAGGCTTTTTGTTTCGCCAAAAAAATATGATTCCTGCGTAGGTACTAAAAACAGGTCACAGCCGCACATGAAACATGCTACGACAGTGCAACAGACACGGACACTTCAAAGGGGCCAACTGCCCAGTCTGCAACGAAGAAGGCAAATTCATCATGAGCGACCGTGAATCCAACTCACTCGGGCGCATGCTGGCCCTCGTTCTTCGCCACGCTCCAGAAAAATTCAACGTGGAAATGGACATCAACGGATGGGTGAACGCACGGGAACTATCTGAAAACATCGCAAAGCAACGCCGCCACTACCATTGGCTTCGTGGCTGGCACTTCGCCGCTATTGCCAGTGCTGACGACAAAGGTCGCTACCAAGTTGAAGGGGACATGCTTCGTGCCACCTACGGACACTCGATTGAATTGGAACTGGATCTTCCAACCGATGACATTCCGGAAGCCCTCTACTGGCCGTGTGAGCCAGACCAAGTTCCGACCATCAAGGAACTCGGCATCACTGCAGGCGACAGAAAGCACGTTCACTTGTCCAAATCCATCAGCAACGCAATGGAAGCAGGTCACGTTCGAATCAGCCGCCCTGCCATCCTCGAAGTGGACACCGTTCGAGCAATCGCCGACGGCCATGTCATCTACCGAGCAGGAAAGACAGTGTACTTGGTCGACGAAATGCCTGGTGAGTACCTTTACCAAATCGAAGAGGATGACCCAATGGTTCTCGAAATCATCGCCCAATGGGAACTTTCAGAGGCAGAAGAAGAGTGAGCATCACTTTTCTTGTCCACACGCAGGGCAGAAATTGAGGTCACTCTCCAGATGTGCTCCACACCCAGCGCAATGCATGTTGCCGCTTTTCAATGCTTCAATCTTATTGACTGGAGGTGCAACAGGATCGCCACCCTTTGGCTTGATTAATCGCAATGGATCAAGACCGTGCTCTTGCAGTTCTCTGTAACGATTGCCGAAAATAATGGCTTCTTGAATGGCGGCTTCGAGTTGCCATTGACGCTGTTCTTGTTCTTCGGCATCCGAGATTTGTGTGGATTCTTCGAGAACAGCTTGCAAATGTCGCATGAAATCGCTTAGACTCGGACCTTCTGCCATGTGATGCGCTTCCAGCCGAGCCTCATCAATGCTTGGTGCTAAATTCCCTCCATGGGTCAACCTCATCAATCGCTCCCTTCTGGCATAACCATGCGTGAGCGTGTCGTCATCAAGTGGGGCGGAGGCCTCATCACGGACAAAACCACACTCTGCACGCCCAATTTACCTGTGATTGCTCAACTGGCAGAGGCTGTGAAGCGATGCATCGATTCGGGTGTCGATGTTGTGTTGGTTCATGGTGCAGGTTCCTTCGGCCACCTCAGGGCGAAGCATTGGCGACTGAATGAAGGGCGAGTGGATGCAACATTCGCATCCGATGAGCAGTGCACTTCTCAGGATGAAGCCGTTCAGCATGTGCGTCAAGACATGTTGGCACTCAACGCTCATGTGCGATCTGCATTGAAGCATGTCGGGGTGGCCACTTCAGTTCATCCACCTCACGAATGGGCCACTGGGACAGGTGAGCACTTTGCTGGCGATCTCGATGCGTTCAATACTATTGAGGGGGTTGTTCCTATCACCTTTGGTGATGTAGTCCCTGTCAACGGTGAACTTGAATTCGGTATTTTGTCTGGTGACGATCTTGTTCTTCGATTATCGACAGAGGTGCCTGGTGTACGTCGATTGGTGTTCGCCATTGGTGGAGTGGACGGATTGCTCCGAGTCCCTCCAGACCAAGCCACATACGATGACCTAATCGAGCATTGGTCACCATCGGTGGCTTTCGAGGGTGCTCACTACAGCGACATTGATGTTACAGGTGGCATTGGATTGAAGGCGGCTCGTGGAGCTCAAGCAGCAGCAAAAGGCGTCGAGGTTCACATGGTGAACGGCGGTCATGCAGACCGAGTCTACCAAGCATGCCTAGGTGAGCCCGTCAGGGGCACTCGTGTTTCCAATTAACACACAGCATCGTCTTTTTCCACTCGGTTTGAGAGAACTCTTCATGTAGCGACCGCGCATCGAAGGGCTGAGGATTGCTATGACAGGGTATGGAATATCGGATGTCCCAACCATCGAACTTGGCGATGAAGAGCAAAATTTGCTCACTTCGCTTGGTGCGGATGCAACCCAATCTGCCCTCATGGCCGAAGCGATCATTTTGACTGATGAATGGGACCATGTGATTGGCCCGGCCTCAAAAATTGCTGCTCACAAGGGCGCAGGGGCGTACCACCGTGCATTCAGTGTCTTGCTTTTTGACAGCAAGAACCGTCTTTTGCTTCAACGCCGTGCCTCAGACAAAGTCACCTTTCCAGATGTTTGGGCAAATTCCTGCTGCTCTCACCCACTTCACAGCGAAGAAGAAATGGATGAAACCAATGCAATTGGTGTGAAGCGTGCTGCAGTCCGAAAACTGGAACAAGAACTCGGTATTTCTCCAAACCAAGTTCCTTTGGACGCCTTCCACTTCATCACAAAAATGCGTTACAGCGCTCGGATGAACGAAACGTGGACCGAGCGAGAAATCGACCACATCTTGGTGATCCAAGCAGATGTGGATCTGTCACCAAATCCAAATGAAATTTCAGAAACTCTCTGGGTGAGTCAAAGTGAACTTGAGGCCATGCTGATCGATGAAGACGGCACAGCGGGCGTTATCGCTCCATGGTTCCGTTGCATAGCGGCTCGCGTCATGAACGACGCATGGTGGCAAGCTATCGGTGATTCAAATGCTCTTGACGACTTGGTTGATGAAGAGATTCATGACATGGGTGACGTCAGCCACATGCTCCCCGATGCTGTAGGTGCGGACTTGATGACGGCTCTCGCAGAAGTGAGGCCTCTTGTTGAGGCGCGCATTGAACGAGCACTCACTCACACCTCACATGCACGCCTTTCGGGTGCGATGATGCACCTCGTTGAAGGGGGCGGCAAGCGCTTGCGTGCCTGCATGCCTTGGATGGTTGCACGCGCAGTGGGTGATTCTCACGCTGGTTTGCTTGATGTTGGAGCGGCCATCGAAACGATCCACAACTTCACGCTTGTTCACGATGACATCATGGACGATGACGATGTTCGAAGAGGACGCAATGCGGTTCACATCGAATACGATCTTCCAACAGCCATCAATGCTGGCGATGCCATGTTGGCAATCGCCTTCGAGGCTATGGCAGTTGCAGAAGGCATTGAACACGAGATGCTTCCATTCCTCGTCAAGCGCATTGGACGCATGGTCCGAAGGGTCTCGGAAGGTCAACAACTTGACATTGACTTTGAAGGCATGGAAAGTGTGACTGAAGAACAATACATCGAAATGATCACTGGAAAAACCGCAGTGATGTTCCTCACCTGTGCTGAGATTGGCGCCTATCTTTCGGGTGCGGATGAAGAAACGGTCCAATGCATGCACGATTGGGGTCTCGCAGTGGGCCTCTGCTTCCAATTGATGGATGATTTGATTGACGCACTCTCAGATTCTGAAACACTTGGAAAACCCTGCGGCTCAGACATTGCCCAAGGAAAGCGCACACTCATGGTGATTCACGCTCTTCGTCAACCTGAAAGCAACACGAAAGCCACCTTGCTCTCGGTTCTCGGTAAGGGCGATGATGCAAGTCAAGAGGAAATTGATGCAGGTCTCAAGGCTTTGGCAGACTTAGGTTCGATTGATTACGCCCGTGAGCGTGCTGTTTCATACCATGCCAAGGCCCATGAATGCCTAAATCAAATTCCAGACGGGCCGGCATTGCGGGCGCTGAGGGAGTTGACGGACTTCCAACTTGAGCGCATCAGTTGATGGCATCGATGTGAATTGCCTCATTGCAGTGAAGGGTGCCTTCCTTCACCACCTCTGCGTACCAACGGGTGGTTTGTGCTTCCAGCTTATGAGAAAGGGATTTGAAACCCCCATTAACAAACGAGGCCTTGATGGTTTTGCATGGAGGCGCATCCCCCGTGATTCGAAGGGTGACATCCTCTGTCTTGATGACTGCACCGACGTCCAGGAATGTCCGAGGGATGCCTGCGATCAACAGATTTTCACCGGTTGTTCCACCGTCAATCGGGTGCCCCTCTGCTTGGAGTTGTTCGAGAACATCTGAGGTCATGATGCAAACTGCCCGACGTGGTCCACCGTGGTGCTTGAGATCATTTTGTCGATCACCGATGCAACCGTTGACCGTAACTTGCAGATGCTCGACAAACGGCTTGGGTACCCCGCCTGTTGGTGATGCAAACAGGCCCATGATTGAGCCTTGCATGTTCTTCACTCAGAGTAGTAGGATTCTGGGTATGGCTCTGGCTTGAGTCCCTTGCGGGTTCGGATTTGGCCAACAACCTTGTCAAACAATTGCGGAGGCAATTGCTCGAAACCTAAGTTTTCTGTGTTCCACACTGCACGTCCTTGAGAGGCAGCACGGATGTCGTTCGAGAAACCGAAAGTTTCTGCGATTGGAAGAACGCCGACTACAGTGGTGACTTCGCCTTCGGATGGCATGTCTTCGATGATACCCCGTCGGTTGGTCACTTCACGAGTCACTTGACCGAGCCAGTCGTTAGGAACAGACACGAATGCTTTCTGCATTGGTTCAAGCAGAACCGTGCGTGCACGGAGCATTGCGCCCTTGATTCCATTTCGAACAGCAGGGATTGTTTGGGCAGGTCCACGGTGAATAGCGTCTTCGTGAAGCTTTGCGTCAACAAGTCGAACGAACATTCCTTGGACTGGTTCATCAGCAATTGGTCCCTTCACACAAACAGCGTTGAATGCTTCAATGATGAGTTCACGGGTTTCGTGAAGTCCCTGAATACCCTTGGTGTCGTTCACTAACACGTTGGTTCCATTGATGGCGTAGATCTTACGCATGAGATCCTTGTTCATGCCGAGTTCACCGAACTTGTTTCCAGTTTCCTTGGCGTCGTTGGAACGGACGGGTCCGTCACCGAGGTCGCCATTGCGGAGTGCGGCAACCACTTCTGGACTGAGTGCTTCGATTTCAAAGAAGAATCGGTTGTGTCGGTTTGGTGATTTTCCTTCAAAGGCATGTCCACGGTTGCTTCCTTCGATACCTTCACGGTAAACGACGATTGGTGGACTGACCTTGACCTTGATGTTCTGTTCTTCCTCAATTCGGTAAACCGTGATTTCAAGGTGGAGTTCACCCATTCCAGCAAGCAATGCTTCTCCAGTTTCGGCGTTGGTGGTCACTTGCAAGGAAGCGTCAGCTTTGGCCAAGGAACGAAGAGCATCGATGAACTTTGGTAGGTCCTTCATGCTCTTTGGCTCCACAGCAACGGTGACGACAGGATCAGAGTAGTGTCGAATGGCTTCGAACGGTGTGAAGTCCTTGTCGTGAGAGAGGGTAACACCAGCGGCGGCCGAGCGGATACCGGTGAGTGCAGCAATGTTTCCTGCAACGACCTTTGGTACGGTGATCCGATCGCCACCAACCATCATGCTCACTTGTTGAACACGTTCTGGCTTTGCGGCACCAATGGCGTAGACTGATTCACCTTGTGCGATAGCACCAGAGTAAATACGGCCGACTGCAACTTCGCCTGCGTGAGGGTCCATCCAAATCTTTGTGATCATCATGGCGAGTTCTGCCTCAGGGTCACATTCCATCATGGACTTTCCAATTTCGGAGTCAAGGTCACCAGTCCAGATGTTCGGGACACGGTATGGTTGTGCTTCGACAGGACCTGGCAACTTTGTGACAGCCATGTCGAGAAGAACTTCGTGAACAGGTGCTTTCTCGGCGAGTGTCTTCTGATCTTCATTGTTACAGTATTCGAAAATTTCCTTGAAGGAGATGTTGGACTTTGCCATGTAAGGCACGGTGATTCCCCAGTTGTGGTAAGCAGATCCGAACGCAACTGTTCCGTCACCAACAGAAACCTGCCAACTCTTCTTGAATTCTTCAGGAGCGAATTGCTTGATCAATCGGTTCACTTTCTTGATGGTTTCAGTGAATCGAGCCATCATGTCTTCTGGAGTCACTTGCAGTTCGTTGATCAGTCGATCGACTTTGTTGATGAACAGAACAGGCTTAACCTTCTCTTTGAGAGCTTGGCGAACGACGGTCTCGGTTTGAGGCATTGGACCTTCAACAGCACAAGCGAGGATGAAACATCCGTCGACAGCACGCATAGCACGTGTTACGTCACCACCGAAGTCAACGTGACCTGGTGTGTCGATGAGGTTGATGAGGTAATCAGTGCCTTCTACAGCGTGGACCATCGATGCTGATGCAGCGTTGATGGTGATTCCACGTGCGGACTCTTGTTCATCGAAATCGAGAACACGAGCGGAACCAGCCAAATCGCTGGACATCATTCCTGCACCTGCGATAAGGTTGTCAGAAAGGGTTGTCTTTCCGTGGTCAATGTGTGCAGCAATGCACAGATTACGGATTTGTGGCAAAATGTGCATGACCTCTGTGGCCTTCTTGATGTTGTCTTCCTTTCGTCCCATGAAATCACCTGTGACTTCTCGTCAATCTTGCCCACCTGAAAGGGGTTCTTAAGTGCCTCGCAACCGGGGCGAAGAAAGCGATGCTGTGAGCCAAGATAGGATGGACTCGTACCGTCGAAAAAGCCGGGTGTTCCCGGGGTTCTCTATTCGTAGAATTGCTCAGCGAGCAGATGCTGCGATGCGCTCCAACTCTTCCTTCTTAGAAACAGCGTAAGAGGTCACGTCGCCTGCGGCGGCCTTGGTGAGTTCGTTGGTAATACAACCGGTCAAGGTTCGCTTCGATTTATGGGTGCCTTGTTGTGCGCCCTTGGCAAGGTTGCGAAGAGCGACGTCGAGGCGCCGTGATGGTGAGGAGTCGACAGCCTTTGGCTGAGAAACTGCGCCGAACTTGATCCGGGTGATTTCTTCCATTGGTGCGGCGTTGCAAAGAGCATCAACAAACACTTGGAGTGGGTTGTTGCCAGACTTTGCTGCAATTGTGTCGAGGGATGTTTCAAAGGCTTTCATGGCTCCTTGTTTCTTACCTGTGTATGGACCGGTTCGCATGAGCTTGTTGATGTAACGCTCAACAACAGAGAGTTTTGCCTTACCGAACCAAGCGTTTGCGTGACGTCCACCTGTATGGGGCACACCGACGGTTGTGAGGTTGATGTATGGAGCGAGTCCGGGATCTTTGCAGGTGATGCCAGATGCATCCCACTTTCCGAACACGAGGGTTCCAATTCCAGCGATTGGTCGAACTTCTTCGACTTCTTCTTCCACAGCTTCTGTAACGGTTTCTGTTTCGGACATAATGCACACCTCAGCGGACGAGCTTCTCCTTTCGGCCACGGACCATCTCATCGAGAGAAACGCCGTTCACTTGGATGACCTTGTAGCGGACACCAGGAATGTCACCGTACGAACGACCCATGCGTCCGCCGATACCTTCGACCATCACTTCGTCGTGTTCATCGATGAAGTTGATTGCACCATCGCCGGGAGCGAAAGCGGTGAGTTTGTTTCCGTTCTTAATCAAGGAGATCTTGACGGCTTTTCGGATTCCGGAGTTCGGCTGTTTTGCCTCAATACCGACCTTTTCGATGACGATACCCTTGGCTTGAGTGGACCCAGCAAGCGGGTCGTGCTTTGCTCGTGACTTGAGCATGCGCTTCTTGTATCGGCGGTCGGACCAACGGAATTTTTGACGGTCTTTTGCCATCTTGGCACCAGCGAAGAGTCCTCTACCCATGATAATCACTGCATTGAAGCACTTCGCCGACTTGAAGCCCCTATTTAACAACAACCATTCGGGCGGGTCAGCCCTCATTCAAACCCAGACCTTCGTTTGGACAAATTTTGCTCCGATATTGGCCTTTCTGAGATGGTTCAAATTCTTTCAGCCACGAGTGTTTTGTGAACGAAAGTTCAAGCGGCGAATGCCGGTGGACAGGCCATGGCGTTTCGTGACCATCTTGGTGCAGCACACACTGAATCTGCTCCGGTGAGCATCATTCACGGCTTGTGGGAACACTCCCGTGCTTCACACCATGCTCTGACCGTCTTCGACAACTTGGTGGAAACGCCAGGTCATCGGGCAGCTGTCAATATTCTCACCCGCGACCGCCTTTGTGAAGCAATTGGAATCTCACCAGAGGAATACATCGACACCCTTGGGTGGGCCATGGACAACCCAAGCGAACCTGTCATCGTCGATGCCTCCGAAGCCGAATGCTTCGACAACATTCAGGAAAAAGTCAACATCATGGATCTTCCGATTCCTCACCATTGGCCTCAAGACCGTGGCCGCTATTCTTCCGCAAGCGTGATCATTGCCGAAGACAACGGCATTCGAAACATGTCGTTCCACAGGCAATTCGTGAGGGACGAAAATCACCTTGTTGTCCGTCTTGTTCCTCGGCATCTACGCACCATGACCATGAACGCACGGGAAGAGGGCGGCGAGGTCAACATTGCTGTTGTCAACGCACCTGACCCGGTCGTGTTGTTGGCTGCAGCCATGTCGTTTGATGACAACATCGACGAATTGACCATTGCTGCTGCGCTGCATGAGAAACTCTACGGCAAGCCCCTTCGTTTGACTCGAATGCCAAACGGTGTGTTGGCCCCGGCTGATGCAGAATATGTTCTGTGGGGGAGAATCACCGGCGAAAACGATGACGAAGGCCCCTATGTTGACATCACCGGTACGGTGGATGATGTGCGGCAAGAGCCCGTGATTGAAATCGAAGGTGTCATTCACCGCAATGACCCAATTTTCCACGCCTTAATTCCCGGAGAAGCCGAACACAAGACGCTGATGGGCTTGCCAAGAGCACCAACCATCAAAGCAGCCGTCAACGAAGTGTGCGACTGCCTTGACGTCCACATGACCGAAGGAGGCTGTGGTTGGCTCGCTGCGGTTGTGAAAATCCGACGAACAAAAGAAGAGGATCCAAAGAACGCAATTATGGCCGCCCTTGCAGGTCACCGCAGCATGAAGATGGTGACGATCGTCGATGAAGACATCGACATCACCGATCCAGTGCGTGTCGAGTGGGCAAAGGTAACCCGGTGGCAACCTGACACAGACACGATTGTCCTATCCCATCAAAAGGGCAGTTCACTCGACCCTTCGCGAGACAGCGATGGGCTCACCGCAAAGGTAGGCTTTGATGCAACATTGCCTTGGGGCGTCGACCACGAGGGCTTCAAATCCGTTCAATGATGCGAATCCTCCGCAGGTTTGTTAGGTGAACCTCACCAGTTCAACTCATGTCGGGGGATAATGCATCGCTGTTGCAACACCCTCGACGAAACCTCGGCAACCGGTACCGAAGTCAGGCTCAGAAGTTTGCCCGTTCGGCGGCTAAAGATGAAGCACGGTTCGGTGAAAACATGGCATGGGCGGAGCAAAACGCACGCCAAGCCCTCCTGCATGACTTCACAGAAGAACAAAATTGGCGTTGCCTTGCAGATTTGAAATTAATTCTTGGGGACAGCGCAGGCCTCGAGGCTCTCCTGGAAGATTTGTTCGTGGTTTTAGGCCGAGATCCAGAGCAGGTTGGTCAACTCAAAGGCATTGATTTTCTCCTCGTAGGCGGTGAATTGCTTGAAGCAGCGTTCCTGAAAGACCCACTTGAACCAGATGCTTGGTGGTCGCTGATTGATTCAATGGAAAACACGGATCAAGCAGTTTTGGATTTTTCAAACCGATGCAAGCGTCTTGATTTCAGCGATCAAAGAGCCAACATCGTCTACGGTCGACGTTTGGAACGTCTTCGTTCCAGCGGTCGTGAAGATCGGTTCATTGAACTCTCACGTCACCTTTTGGCTCACCGGCCGAACAATCACGAACTTTGGATGGAATTGGGACGGCTGTATGAACGGCGTGGGGAAAGCGATGAAGCATGGCTTTGTTATGACCACGTCCAGAGTCTTCGACCTCACACAAGCCCTCGCGATGAATTCCTTGCCCGCCTTAAGCAAGGCATGGATGGGCTAGACGCTGGACCATGGACGCGCCCCAATGTGGAGAAGCGTTCAGAATTTTTGACACAAATGCAAAACCTCTCTCAACGTATTTCAGTCACCAAACCGGAAGCCCATCACGAAGTCGAGGCCGTCGAAACGGAGCAAAAAGATCCAGATTTAATTCGGCTTGAAGCGCTGTTGGAAGCAGGCGACGCCTCTGAGGCATTTTTCTATGCAAGGCGACTTGTAGCCCAAGGAGAAGCATGGGCTGAGGAATGGGTCGAGAAAGCAAAAGCTGCGTTTGAGGCCTGACCATGAGTGCGAACCATCCAGTTTTCGTCTTGGCATGGGTGACCGTTCGGGGCCAATCACCATTGAAAATTGGAAAGGGTGGTCGCGTGTTGTTTGTCAAACACCCAACACGTGGTTGGGAAATTCCAGGAGGTCATCTCGAACCCGGTGAAACACCAGAACAAGCGCTTTTGCGAGAACTCAAGGAAGAAACAGGTGTTGAGGGCGAATTGGTGCGCTGGAACAAATCCTACTACCCCAAAGGATGGGTTGCGCACGTCGTCACGGATGCAACGCCACTTGATTCATGGTTCGTTGATGACGCTAAAGTTGCAGAGGTCCGTTGGTGGAAAAAAGTCCCACCTGTGATTGAGTGGACAAAAGAAGAGTTTGAAGACCTATCACATTGGCACTGCAATTCTGAGTGAGTCCTAGCGTTTCAAAGCATGGTTAGTGTTGCCAATCGTACGCCCCATGCTGCTTTAAGCTCTTCATCCTCAACACAAGTTTGGGCGACAGCAGCAAGCATTGAATCTTCAATGTCATCAGGGTTATTGAGCAAGGATTCGAACGTTTCCATCCGTCCAAGCCGCTGAGAAAGCGTCAACATGGCACGTAGGTCCGGTCGATCTTCACCCGAGGTTGATTCCGGGAGTTGTGAGCAACACCAATCAAAGACACCATTGATGTCTTCTGGATGAACCATAAGCACTGGTTCCTCATCTTCGGCACTGCGTGGTTTTGCCTCCTGCACTTGCACATTCATCCGTTCAGCATGTTCATCGATGCAATCGCTTGAAAAGTCGAGGAATAAAGCACCAGCCTCAACGGCCATATTCGTTTGGTGAGCCAAGATGGCGTGCGTGTGGGCATTCCAAGCGTGCCTTGCTGCGTCAAACATGTGGCCAAGTCCTGCTCGAATACGACTGGCACCGAGTCGGGATATGGCGATGGTCTCGTGCGCATGACCTCCATCACGAGGAATTTCGGCATAGGTTGTCAGCGCCATGAGTGGCTCGCCAGCAGCCATATGGAAAGCGGCTTTGTTGATCAAAGAGAGGTCATGGTCTCTGCTCGCCTTCGCCACCGAACTCAGCCGAGTTTCTGCCCAAGTGAGGTCCTCGGACGCTCCTTCTGAATCCCCCATTTCGTAGCGGGTTAGGCCACGTTCCATGCGCAAGCGCCCCTCAAGTGCGAGATCACGCGTTTGTTTTGCTCTGGCAATTTCCAATGCCTCATTGATGGCACCCTCAAGGCGATGATCGCCGAGCATCCTTCGTCGAACAAGGTTCAATGTGGCTTCTTCTGCGGGCGAAAGTTCCGGGGTGATGACTGCCAAGAGTTCTGCAGCATCCAAAAACAAAGCAGCCTCGGCTAATGGAAGCCATTTGCTCCATTTCATTTCATCGCGCCATTCCGTGAGTGTAGCGATGTCAACGGGACCTTCTTCTCTCCATTTGGAGATAAAAAAACCAGGGGCTTTTGGCATATTGATTTCAGTCATTCGTCTTCCTCCATGCGTTTCGCTATTGCCACTTGAGCGATAAAGGCAGATTCTGCGGCGATTCGGTCTGCTTTGCCAGACCATCCTGCTGCACCATCGTGGCCTCCACCTTCACCACCAATTCGTTCGGCAACAGCCGACATCAGATGGCCGAGATGAATGCCTTGTTGAGTGCTCGATCGTGGTGCACGGGCCGTTAAGCGGGTTTGCCCATCCCTAAACCTGCTGACGAGAGCGATTTCGGCACCTGTTCCAACAAGCATTCCCGCAAGTCGCCCTTCGAGGGTTCCTGAATATGTATGGACGATGTTCCATGCTCCAGAATCGATGGATTTAGCCCTTGAGAGTCCCCTAAGGAGACTTCCTCTTTCACTTGGAGAAGTGCTATCAGATTCTATAAACTGGAGGAATGAAGCGTAATCGATGTCGGAATGTTGCAGCATTTGATTGGCTGATTCAAAAGCGCCTTGGTCGGCGTGTCGAAAACGACCAGTGTCGGTGATCAATCCTGCAAGCAGCATTTTTCTCACGACATCCGAACGGGATTGTGGTGAATATTCGAGCAAATACTTGTCAATAATTTGGGTGGTTGCCCTCACGTTCCAACGCAGACTCATGTCGTTTTGAGTAAGAACCCAATCTGACGTGGCATGGTGGTCGATAATGCACATTGGAACTCCAGCGGGCAGTTCCACTCCGACTTGTCCGGGAGCGGCAGCATCAACGATGATGAGACCGCCAATCGCTGCCGGCCAAGATGTGTGCTCTGATGCAATCTTTCGGAACGGAGCCTGAAGTTGTTCTACGACTCTTTTTGCAGTTCTGCCCAAGTGGACACCACATGCCATCAAGTTCGGCTGCGACGACGCAAGTGCGATGGCAGATCCAACCGTGTCCATATCTCCATTCTTGCCTGTTAACACAGGTACAGGCCCTCGTTCACACGCAGCGCTTAGCCACTCGTGAAAGGCATGAAGATCATTTGAATCCACTGTGGACATGTTCACTCAGATCCTTTCAGAACAGCCTGCAACTGCTCATAAGTTGCCATCAATTGTGCTTCCCTTTCCGTAAATCGAGTCAAATGTTCGTTCAGAGTAGCAAGAGTTTGTTGAAGTTCTTCCAAAAGGGCCTTCCGATCCGAGACTTCAACCAAAACACCGCCCATTTGTTGGTGGAGGGCAAGATGGTCTGGTTGATTGCGCACCGAGTCAACAGTGGTCTCGAGTTCAACAACTTGCGCTCTGAGATTCGCGACTTGTTGACGTGCTGCTTGTACTTCGCCGACCACGGCTTGGAGTTGTTCCATGCTGTCCATAGTTTCACCTCAATGGTTGGCCTTAGATGAATCCTCGCCTTGTGGCGGGTTGCCCAAAACGGCCAGCAATGAATCAACAGCGATGAGGCCCCGCACCCGAGTGTTCCACATAGCTCGCAAATCCTTTGCTTTGGATTCATTCAATGTGAATGAAAAAGAAGTGGGTTCATTGTGCCATTGAACACGTTCATCAGTGGCTAAGGCGTTCGCCAATGCTTTTGTGTTTGAGTCACTGCTTGACTTCACTTCAAGAGTAAGGCGCCAGGTCGTCGTCACGGTGATCACCGCTCAAGTGCAGAATCACTCTTCTTCAGAGATTTCGCCAGCCGCCATTGCACGCTCGTAATCCATTGCTGCTTGTTGAGCAATGTACGCCATGTCTGCGGTGGTTGCGCCCTCTATGGAGCGTCGTAGAATTCTGTTGTTTGCGTCAGAAGCACGGGTGAATGGTTCCCAAGCGCCACCAGCGAAAGTGTGTCCACACTTGCCGCAGGCCCAAATGCCGACTGACTTGCGTGTCACCTTGCGGTATTGACAAACCGGGCATGTGTACTTGGCATTTTTCTTAGCCAATGCTGATCCTGCGTTGCGTCGAACGGAAACACCATATCGTGCTCCAAATCGTGCTGTTGCGCCTGCTTTCTGTGTTCGCTTTGCCAATCAGTTCCCCTCCTGGTTTGCAACGAGTTCTCTCAGTTCGGTGCATCGTAGATGCGCCACTTCGAAGATCTCGGCAAATTCTGCGGGCGTGAATACCCCTCTTAATCCCTTTTGCAAGGAATGGAGGTGGCCTTCGTCACCTAGAGTGATGTGGATGCGCTCATCGCCACCCAATTCTTCCTCTTCAGATGGATCGTAGATGTAGCGTCCACCAACGCGAGTGAAGGAGGACATAATCGGTGTGCCATTGACCTTCAGTGTGTAGTCTTCGCCAACGTCGAAACGCTTTGCTGGTACCACTGCGGTGCGGAGTGCAGCGATGGCTGCGAGTCCACATGCATCGAAGATGTTTCCACCGTCTGAAAGAACGTGGATGTCAATCATAACGCCCCAGACCTTTTCGCCGGGAACAATGCATAGGCTTTCCATATCGATGCAGCCGGATTCACGGATGCCACGGTCGACAACACGGCCGAGTTCGATGGATTGAGGTGATGGTGGTCCTGGCTCATACTTTCGGTGAGCGACAGGTCGCAGTTCAGCTCCACACATGAGGGAACCTTGTGCTGGGCGGTCTGGCCATGGAGTTCGTAGTTCGAATTTGACACCAGCGTAGACGATGGTGCCGCCCATGACGACCTTTGCAGATCCTTCTGCGTTGTAGAGGCAGTCGGTTTCGAGGGTGACTTCACGTCCTTCCCAGCGTCCACGACCGTCGAGGCGAAGGTCATCCTCTGCGAGGCGAGCGAGTTCTTGGCGAAGCAATGTTGGAACGAGTTCGACCATCAGTTTTCACCTCCTTCGTATCGGCGCTTGAGGGCATCAACCATGATTTCGTGGATCTCGGCTGCAGCCTTGAAATTGTATTCCATAGCAAGGTTGAATTCATCTGGTGACAAATCTCCATCCATTTGCAGGAAGGCGATTTCCCCGGTGTTTGGAAGGATTCCAACCGGCAAGTCGGCTTGACCGTAGTTGTCTTCTGCTTTGTCAAGGTCGAGCACAACAGTGTCTTCGACCTTTCCTGATGCCACACCTACGATGAGGTCACGCATTGGGATTCCAGCATCCGCAAGAGCAACGGCGGCGGCAGTGATGCCTACGCAACGTGTGCCTGCTTCAGCAGCGAGGATTTCAATTTCCACACGAATTTTCGATCGTGGGTATCGCTCCACAAGGACAACAGATTCGAGTGCTTCTGCGGTCACCTTGGAGATTTCACGAGAACGTCGGTTGTATCCGGGGCGGATTCGGTCGCTGGTCGAGAACGGAGCCATGTTGTATCGAACATCAATGACTGCGCGGTCTTGGCGCTGAATCTTTCGAGGGTGTGCTTCCATTGGACCATAGACTGCAGCAACGGCCACGTTCAATCCGTGGGTCACCATAGCCGAGCCATCTGCAGCGGGTAGGACACCTGCTTCGATTGCGACTGGTCGCATTTCGTCAATTTTTCTTCCGTCGAGCCGTAGCCCGTCGTCTCGTAGCAGTTGTACATCACCATATCCACCCATCAAGCATCACCTTTTTTTGGAGCATTTTGTTCAAGAGCAGACAATTCTGCTTCGAATGTTGTTTTGTGGCCAGAGGCCTGTGTCAGAGCCACCGCTTGGCGGGCCCATGCGGTGCCTTCAGCATCGCCATCAATCCAAACACGTCCGTTTTCCCCGATGATGATTCTGCTGTCAGAAGCATCTCGTAGCCGTTGAACGGTTGCGTTGCCTTCGCCTCGCAAGCGGTCGATGTGATTGATTGGGACGTTGACAACGGTTCCTTGGTTAAGGCGTCGCAAGCCAACACCTTTCATGGTGAGGACAACGTTGTGGCATTCATCGACTTCTTGGACTCGTGCCAAGACGACGTCGCCAATGCCCATGTGTTGTCGGGCTGCCCCAAACTCGACCTTCCAAGGGGCGAGGGACATTGGGAGAAGTCCTTGGAACGGTCCGTTGATGTTCATGAACCAGAGGTTGTTTCGGACTTCAGCCACGACAGCGACGATGAGGTCGCCAGAACGTGGCATGTAAGCACTGTTGATCGGGTCAACCGACACAGTGTTGTTGAATTCTTTTGTCCACCCGAGTCGGGTGGCAATGATGGTATCGTTTTGTGCGATTGCACCGCTTCCTACGCGCTTCCCAGCGACTGGCCCGATGGCCATTCCTGGGGTCACGAGGCGCAGCTCGGCGCCGTTTTGACCGTTGGACATTTCTTTCTCTCCATTCTGCGCCACCGACCATCCCATGATAAAGCCGACCCTCAAGCAGACTCTCGGTTGGTGGATGTTGTGATGATTCAATTCAGAGTTCTTTGACCTCGGTATCTGAAGATTGCCTCATGATTTGGTCAATGAGGTCAGGCTTCATTCCTGCAGGACATTCAATGACAGCAGCCCATGAGCCATTTTCCAACCATTGCTCTTTTTGCTGATAGGGTCGAAGGATTCTGGAGACGGAACCGTAAGCAGAACCTGGAACTTTGAAGGCTAGCCTTACCGACTCAAATGAAAGCGGAATCATTGGCTTCAGTTTATCGATTGCTTCCTTGACTTGATCCTCAAGCCGCTTGAACGGATCGACCGAATAGCGTGATTCATCGAGGGCGAGTTCAATTCGAGTTTTTGGATGGGGGCTTTTCGTTTTTGGATCGACAGCCTGAACGTGGATTTGGTGGACAATCTGTTGTCGCATCCGCTCGACCATTGCCTTTCGTTGCGCTGTTGTCAATTGGATGCTTCCTTTGGTGAGGATTGTTGTCGCTATTGTACGAATGTCTTGTGTGCCAAATGTGTTTTCGATGGCTTCTGCAGTTGGCCGTTCGCCTCCACGTGCATCGTGAAACACTTCGTCCATGGCCATGAAGGCATTGAGATCAACAGACTCAGGGTCACCCTTGAACGCATCAACCAAGTCTGGGTTGAGAAGAACTTCGTAGCGTTTTCCACCTTTTTCCATTCGTGCAAGAACGGCGTTATCGAGACTCACCATAGGACTTCCTCGAATCAAGAGAGGCTGAGCCAGCCTTTCATGCTGGTGGTTCAATTTCAGTCATCAAGCGGCTTGAGCCGGTCAATTTGCTTGTTCACTTCACCACGGTCGAGCACTCTGTACCCTTCTTTGTCGATGACGGTGACTTCAACAGCTTCGCGGTTGAGTTCAGTGTCGTTTGCGGATCGGAGTGCTTCGAGACCGAGCTTCATTGCTGCGTTGAGTGTGAGGCCTTCTTTCCAGTTGGATTCGAAGTGCTCAATCACGGTGTTGCGGCCGCTGCCGATTGCACCAGCATGGTAGGATTGGTATGCACCGCTTGGGTCCGTTTCGTAGAGATGAATGCCGTTGTCGTCGACTCCGCCGATCAACAATGCGGTTCCGAACGGGCGAGAGCCTCCATATTGAGTGAAGGATTGCTTGAAGTCACAGATTTTCTTGACCAACACATCGACAGGAACAGTGTCTGCGTATGTGATTCGGTTCACTTGTGATTCAACACGTGCTCGTGCCACAAGTTGGCGAGCATCAGCGACAAGGCCAGAGGTGGCGATGCCAATGTGGTTGTCAATTTTGAACATTTTTTCGATGGATTCAGGGATGATCAATCTGCTCACGATGCGCTTGTCACAGACAAGAACAACACCGTCACGGAACTTGAGTCCTGCGGTGGTTGTTCCCCGCTTCACGGACTCACGTGCATATTCAACTTGGAACAATCGTCCGTCTGGGCTAAAGGTGGTGATGCCGTGGTCGTATCCTCTTCCGCTTGGTTGCATTTTAATTCCCTCATCTTTTCCGTTGAATCGACGCTTTATGAGGATGAGGGTTCTTTCAGTTGAACCAACACCTCATTGAAAAGGTCGCTAACACCTCGAAGATACCGCCACCCATTATGAACCCTCACACGGATTCTCACCCCTAACCTCATGTGAAAGAGCCATGTCCGAGAATCGTGCGAGTTGCAGTCTTATCTTCGGGTGGCAAAGATTCTGCTGCCGCATGGTGGTGGGCCCAATGCAAAGGTTGGGATGTTGTGGCTTTGGTTACGGTCGACATCACCGGAGGGGACTCATGGATGTTCCAGATTCCTGGCACTCACCTTGTGGAACACCAAGCCAAAGTGGCTAGAGTTCCATGGATGAACGTGGCGACCCCGGGTGTGCAGGAAGAAGAAATTGACGATCTACAATCTGCACTCTCGACCCTCGACATTGATGGAATCGTCAGCGGGGCGTTGCGCTCTGATTATCAGAAATCCCGCTTAGAACGAATGGCAGAACGACTGGGGATTCGAAGTTGGACACCCTTGTGGCACCAAGACAGCCTTCAACACATGCGAGGTCTCGTTGAGCATGGCTTTGAAATCATGATCACCTCCGTGAGCTGTGAAGGTCTTGATGAATCATGGATTGGGAGTGTCCTTACAACCAAATCTCTTGACCTCTTGGAACAGCGCTCCAAAGCATTCCGCTTCAACGTGGATGGCGAAGGCGGTGAATACGAAACCCTTGTGATTGCAGGTCCTCACTTAGAGGGTCGACTGCACGTCCAAGGAACCGTCCATTGGGACGGGACACGCGGAACGTTTGAGTTCGGTGATGTCACAGCAGTGAGTGTGTGATCTTCATTGGATTGCAGCACGGGCAAGTGCAACGCATTCATCCACCAATTCGCCTGAAACACCAATGTGATTTGCGGGGTCAAACATGGCTTCGAGTTCCTCAGCACTAAAGGCTGCAGCGATGGCCGGCGTTCTGCTGCAGACATCGATCAGTTCTTCCTTATTGGCAACAGCAGCGAAGGAGGCTTCACGGAGAATTTCGTGTGCCTCATCCCTTGGGATTCCATGCTCAACAAGATCGATCATTACTTTTTCAGCCATCACGAGGCCTCGTTGTGATTTGATGTTCTCGAGGCATCGCTCAGCATCGACCCACATGTTGGTCAACACGTCTCGAGTCTTGGCAATCACATCTTCACACAAGGCCGAGCCGTGAGAAAGAGTGAACCGTTCACTGCTGGAATTGGCTAGGTCGCGCTCATGCCACAAGAGTGCGTTCTCGTAGGTTGGGATAATCATCGAGCGAACGATTCGTGCAAGGCCTGAGGCGTTTTCAGACTTGATTGGGTTCTTCTTATGGGCCATTGTTGAGGATCCAACTTGCTTTTCGATATCGAAGCCTTCTCCTGCTTCTTGGATTTCGGATCGTTGGAGATTTCGTACTTCTTGGAGTATTTTTTCGCATGTTGCTGCGATGTTGGCAAGCCAAGAGACGTATTCGATGTAACGGTCTCGCCCGACAACCTGTGTCGTAGCGAGAGGTACACCGAGGCCGAGGTGGGTGAGGATGAGGCGTTGGAGTTCACGTGCGTTCTCGCCTTGTGCAGCACCTGTGCCTACAGCACCGAGGAATTTCCCAACGGCAATTCGTGGTGTTGCTTCGTCGAGTCGAACAAGTTGTCTTCGCAACTCATCAAGCCAAACTGCGGCTTTTAGGCCAAACGTGATTGGCACGGCTGCTTGCCCGTGGGTTCGACCGAGCATGACGGTGTCGCGTTCGCGCTCTGCGACATCAGCACACACGCCGATGAGAAGGCACAATTGTTCACGAAGCATCACGATGCTGTCGCGCAGTTGGAGAGCCACGGCTGTGTCCACAATATCGTTCGACGTAGCACCAAGGTGAATGCACCAACCGGCTTCACCAGCCGCTTCTGCCATCGCTTTTGTCAACGCCATGATGTCGTGGCGGGTCTCTGCTTCAATTTCTGAAACACGTTCTTTGGTGACTGCGGTTGGGTTTGCAATCGATGCGACAATGTCGTAGTCGGCTTTTGAAACTCGACCGAGTTGCATGTGCGCCCAAATCAAGGCTCGTTCGACTTCGAGTTGTCGTTCATGGCGGCCCACTTCGGACCAAATGTGCTTGAATTCTTGGCAGCCGTACCGGTAGTCGAGTGGGCAGAAGGACATGGTTGAAGGCTTACGCCTCGATTCATCAACCTTACCGTCAACCATCCATGCCAATTATGGCTGATTCACCGTCTCACAATGTGGAGTTGAGGGCTGCATCTTCTGCCATCGGCCGCATCACCATGCGGATCAAGATCACGGCTGCTATGGTCGAGAGAACGAAAAACACACCCACATAATCAGATATGTTGTACCACATCATGACAACGCCGAGAAGGGATGCATAGGCGATCAATTGGCACACTGCCGAAGCGGTTTGGAGGCGGTTCATGTGAGCCTCGCTTAACTTCCCTTCATGTTCAAGAATAAAGGTGTAAATCAAGAAGTAAATTCCTTGGAAGGGAATCGCTGCGGCGATGATGGTCAACGCAATTTCCCGAATCCATGAGTAAGTGCGCTCTTGTTCGATGCCTTGGAACAGCATGAAAGCAGTGTTCGTACCAAGAAGTGCGGCCATGATGGTCCAGCGCTTATCTTGAGAGGATGTACGACTCTCAACATTGACTGAACCTTCATCCATTAGAATCGGGAAATGACATCAAGGGTTTGATGTTTACCGTGCAAAGGCGCAAATGAAAACCGGTTTGTTCACCGCTTTTTGTTCACCGTTCATGCAGAAGCGATGAGCTTGATGATGAGGCCGGTCACGCCTGCTACGATCAGAAGAAGAAACATCATGGCCAGCGGGCCATATTGGTTCTTGTCGGCCACTGCCGTCCCAAAGAAACCGTCCCTCGAAATGGCATGGCCAAAGGATGTGGCTTCCTCAAATTCTGGAAGCGGACGGCGTGGAATCCGTTCTCCTTCTCGCACAACGAGGTCTTCGCCCATGAACTTCGGTAAGGCCGGTAGGGCATGAAGGTTGCTCTTCCCTCACGCATCGGAAGTATATTGCACGGTGGACATAACGGCATTTCATGACTCGCATGTCCTTTCCACATGACGGAGGTCGAATTCATCTCGCCGTTGAAGGCAGCACTGGTGGTACAACATTAGGTTTGCACATGGCTGCAGACGCCATTGAGCAAGGGGGTCGTGTGCTTTGGGCTGCCCCGGAAATGCCGGATGGCGTGCGTTTTGGTCAGTTGTTCGAGCACCTGAGTTTAGCGGACTCATCAAGGTTTCACGCCATGAATTTAGTGGGATCCTTAACACAGGCAGTGGATGTACTGGTTGAGACATCGACCGCCTTGCCAAGCGTTTCGTTGATCGTGTTGGACGATTGGTGCGATCAAAGCGGTAGAATCCCAAAGGCTCGAGTGAAAGATGCCAGCACTTTGGGTCATTCACTTGATTCTACCATCACTCTTCTCTTGATCAGCAAAGGCGGTACTGACGCCGGCAGCAACGAAAAAACGTTGAATGTTCGTTCAGAAGCTGCGATGATCGAAGGTGGCTTCCAAATCTGGACCCTCGAGCGGCCAAATGATGGACCAGTTCGTTCGATAACTTGCGGTGACAATCGTTACGAATGTCGCCTGACGGATGAAGGATTCCAACTCGATTAATCGTCGTTGGTTTCATCCTCACCAAGTAATTCTGCCATCTCATCGAGGGCATCTTCATCTGGTTCGTCAAATTGTTCAGGGTTTTTCGCTCCGCCTTCTAGTTCGTCATCTCCAGCGATCTTTGGTGCTGCTGCTTCGAGCATTTTATCGCGGTTTTCACCTGCTTTTCGAGCGATAAACCAAGCCATAGCCAAAAACATCAGGCCAAGGGCAACATAAGCAATGGTCTTGGTTGTCTGTTCTTCCACCATGAGCCTCGTATCCCCTGTTTGTGTTTAGCCATTGCGGCTCTTGTTGGGTTTTTCATTCCATTCCAATGGTTTCGCTAAATGTCGCCGAGCATCCATTGGTGGCTGAGTCCAAGCACTCGACTTCCTTGTCTGATCTTCAATCCAAGCCTGATCTTGTCGGTTTTTACAAATCGGACAACGAACTCCTTGTCCCTTTCCCATAGATTTCATGCGCCGATTGCAAGCAATGCACATCGGTCGTTCCTTCGTTGGTGCTGGTGTATGAAGACGCAATCGTTCGAGATGGAGAATGCCCTGCTCGGCATGGAGACCCATTCCCTCGATTTCATCTCCCGGGCGAAGCGATTGTGCCAAATGTTTGACATCTCCAGATTCTGCAAAGGCGAGCCACTTCCCGGCGTTGGTCTCAATGATTGTGGTCCCACGATTCAGCACTTCGATTGATTGAACCGTGGCTTGTTGTACCCGATCTAGGTGGTCATCCGTCGCTTGGTTTGTGCCAAACACTCGCCATGCAATTACCGGTTCAGTGGCTTCTGCTGTGGACAAAAGCCTCGCTGCTTCTTTTGCCGTGTCTTTTGTTTGGCTCCGAACACCGAATAGAACGGGGCATGTACCCCGAGGAGAGATGAGGCTTCGTTCTGTTCGTGGGTCTCGGGTGAGGAAGGTCCCTGGCAGTTGATCTGCTTTCGCTAGCGCTTCATCGCAGACTGTACGCTCGGAGGTCGACCATCGTTCCTTCTTTCTCCAGCAAATGGCTTCCCACGTCATGTGATCCTGCGGCCACAACGCTGCTGCGGTCGCTCCGATTCGTCCCATACCGCCCCAACTTTTGGTTGCCTCAGGGATGGCATCGAGTGGGACATGGCTTCGAACGGCATCGAAGTAAAACGTTGAATTCTTTGTTCGATCACTGAACCAAACCATACCAGGGTCTGTGGCTGATTGTGCTCGATTTCCGCCTTCCGCGGGAGATATATTTCCCTTCAATGGTTGCAGGTGTTCCCGCCAATATTGCTCTAAAAAGAGAACAAATTCAGCCTCACTGCTTGGCGACAGTTCGACGGCCACTGCTGCGTTTCCTCTCGTGCGTTGTTGTGCGTATGGCCAAAGCCGAACCAACCTCAACCTTCCAACCTTCACATCATCGGGTAAAGCCTCAATCAGTGCATGGAGGCTGAATGTTGTGCATCCTTCGTCCACGGTGTCAGTGTCATCAAGACCTAACCATCCCATCGTATCACCTCAGAGGATCGAAAGAATCACCAAGGTCATCCGCATCGATCAAACGCTCGACGACCCCTTTTAGTCCAATGTTCCAATTGACTTTGAAGCAACGCACTCCCTGTGCCCATCCAGCTCCCATGTCGCTGTTTCGATCCCCAACCATAGCATCGAATGGATGACTGGGTGTCCTTTTCTCCTTCCACCAGTTGACTTCAGCCCCGGATGGAACTTCCATCACCAGTTCTGCGTCCGAAGGAGCCTGTTGCCGTAAGAGATGTTCACCTAGCCGCAGCATACCGGGCATAGGTTTCCGGCACTGACAGCGATCACGGTGTCGATGAGGGCAAACCAACACTGCATCAAAATGAGCATCTGGGTCGATGTTGATCATCATTTTTCGCATGGCATAGTGAATCTCATGAATGCGTTCCACGCCCCACAATCCCCGTGAGATAGGAGATTGATTGGTCACGATACAGATGAGGTACCCTGCTCTACGCAATTGGCCAATCCCTTCTGCGGCTCCATCCAAGAGCACCAATTCCTCTGGTGTGTTGATGTAATCAGGACTGCCAATGTTCAGCACCCCATCGCGGTCAATGAATGCAATCCCACCATGCTCAGGGGCTCCATCTGGTAGCGGTGCCGGTGTGAATTGGACAATGACACCCCGCATGGTCGTTCCTAAGCGACTCATTTGAAGGCGTTTTGCTTTGGTTGGGGTTTGGTTGAAATGCAACCGCCTCATGGTCTTCACCATGCTGGTGTCGAATGAGGTCATCTCAATCATTGGCGCCATCGGCCTTCTTTCCCTTGCTATCTCTTGGCATCGAAGGGAATCCTCCTCGGTGTGGTTGGCCCAAATTGGATGGGTTTTTGTTGGCTTATTTTTCTTCAACGATGCCAGTCTCTATTACGCTCATGACGACTTAATTTTGACGCTGTTTTCAGTCATGGCCCTCCCAATGGCTGGGGGCATGGCGCTCTGGGAGCACAAAGCAGATGACGAACGCACACGTTCATCACTCGTGTGGGCTCGAGGAGCGGTGGCTTATGCAGGAGGTCCGTACTTGCTCATCGCACACGTTCCTTGGTTGAGTGTGATCGCCATTTGGTTTGTTGCAGGGCAAGCTGCGTTGTTTTTGCGAGTTTCTGGCGGCGACCATGTCGTCATGGGCGACACTTGGGTCAACACCAATCAAGGTCAGGTGACATGGGAGGAATTCGATGGGAACCGATGGTTTATGGGTTCTTCAACTGAAGAATACATGTTCCAAACAGAATTGCTGTTGGTTGATGGAAGTGCTATTGGTATCAACTTCATTTTGGCTTGCACGGCCTTGCAGTCAATGGTGATCTTCATTGGGGCGATCGCAGTGCTCGACATCGACTGGAAACGACGTTGCCGAGTGCTCCTGCTGACCGTCCCATTGATTCATGTTCTGAATCTGTTCAGAAACGCCGGTTTAATTTGGTTGCATACTACCTATGTCGATTGGTCACTTTGGGGCATGTCCGTGTTTGAATTTGGTCACAGTTACATCGCTCGTTTTGTTTCCCTCTTTGCAATGTTCATCATGGCACTGATCATGTTTGATCTGTTGCCAGAATTACATCGTCACATCGTACGTTTGCTCAAACCCTTTGGGTTGCTTCAACCCAAAAAGCAGCAGCTTCAGCGTTGATTCCATTCATCAGTTGGCGATGCACGGGTCCAGATGGTTCCGCCTCCCGCAGGGTACTCCAGAACTTCAGCACCACTAGCGTCAAGCATGCCCATCAATTGAGCGGATGGTGCGGTTGTGGTGCTTGCTGCAGGTTCTAGTAAGTCTGAAAATGCCTCCATAGAGGGGGTTGCGTTTCCTGTTTGTTGGGATGGTGCAAACATGAGTTCTGAAGTTGGTTGCTGTCCTGAGGTGGCCCCATAGAGGTCTTCGGCCTGTGAGGGCGGGGAAGCATTCACTGGCGCTTCAGGTTCTAAACCAAGCATCTTTGAGGCGAGGTCTTGTTGTTTCATGTTGTCCCAATCCTCATCCCTGGAATTGCTGGCTCTGGATGACCCGAACGCAGCAATGACGAGAATGAAGGTGACAATCGCCCCTATCAATCCAATGGATCCGTAAATCAAGTCGTTTGAAACGCTTGGTGCCAAGTCTGCATTATCACCTACCCCATCTCCATCAGTGTCCTGTGATTCTGAAGGGTCATTTGGGAATGCATCATCCTCATCGAGAACGCCGTCCCCATCGCCATCAAAGGCGTCAAATGTGGTCGTACAGACGATGGCTTCAATTTCCATTTCTTCCACATCAATCATGTTATTCTTGTCAGTGTCCATCGACTTCACATCAAAATTATTTTTGAATTCAAGATCAGAAAATGTCTTCGTATTGAGTCCATCGCTTCGAGGCGAAAGTTGTGATGCGAGCATGTTCATTTCAATCGAACATGAACACGAGTATTGTAAGGCTTCGCGGTATTCGATTTCTCCATCCTCATTGAGGTCCAAAGTGGAGAACATCACGTCGCCTTCACCGGACGCCATCCTGAACTCACGTTCACTGACCACGCCATTTTCATCTGCATCTGCTTCTTCAAAGGCATCCCTTGCTTCTTGTTCACAATCCACACTGATCTCTTCACCAATCGGTGGTTCACCCGGTTCCTCGACAGGAGGTAATTCAGAATATTCCCACATGGCGATGATGCTCACATCATTGATTGCTTCCTCGGCATAGAGCGTGATGTCAAAACGACCGTTGGCCGGCATTTCGATGTACAGTGTGTGCTCGGTGCCTTCACCTTCTGAACTCACCTGAACATTTTCACTGTCGAATCCACCAAATCCGGGGGGTCCTTGTCGACCATTTGTCTTCTCATTCTTGTCCTCCTCTGGGAAGAAATCATCAAACTCAAACATCAGGAGAGTTCCTTCGCCAATCAATTCCAAGCTACCTAATCCGCCATAAGTGTTGATTTCGAGGTACACTCCGGGGTTTTCTAGCTCCACAAAGAACAGCAAGTTTTCGTTTGCTGGTGCTTCTAAGCCATTGATTTCTTCACCATTGAACAGTTCAATCGGTGTACCATCATACGTCCAAATGTATCGGTCTTCAAACGAAGCGGTGATCATGACGTTGGCAAAGACATCTTCAGTGCTGAGAAGGATGTACCATGTACCAGGTGTTGGATCATTGAATCCAATTTTATCACCTGCACCAGGGCTTGAGGATTGGACATCGAATTCACCAGCCGTTGGGAATTGTTCCAACCGCATGTACATGGTTGCTTCACCGTAGCCTTCGTCGAGATCCACTTCGATTCGCTCGGTTCCTGTTGGTACATCGATTTTGAAGTATTGATTCAGGCCATCGTATCCTGTAAGAGGGCCGTAGGCGATGCCGGGTGACAGCTCAATTGCATCTTCAGGTTCTGTGTTGTCCGGTGCGAAAGCCATCGTCGCAACGATGGTGTAATCTAAGGCTCTTCCGTAGGTGAAAGCCGTGACGTAATAGCGCCCAGGTTCTACATCGTAGAGAGTGGCGTCATGGTCGTTGCCTTGGCCAGAATCATACACAATTTTTCCTTGATTTGGGTTATTTGATTCTGAAGAAACGATTTCCTCAAAGAACCAAAACTCGAATGGGTCGGGAACTGTCCCCCATGACAGACCAATATCGATGTTACCAGTTCCACCATAGGTGCTGACAGTGAGGCTGCTGAGGTTTTGTTGCACGTCAATGTAATAGTACAACATTCGTTCATCAAAATCACTCTGGCGTCCGGCGTCGATGGTTTGTCCTGTGACTGGAATTCCATTGATCAATTGCGTCATTTCCTCTTCGGATGGCGGCGGGTCTGCGATCGTCCATTCAGCGACCATTTCATATCCTTCAATGTCGGTTTGGGGGACGAGCAACACCCACCAGGTGCCTTCATCTGGCCAACTGATTTGTTCCCAAGCATAGCCCCACGTGGCTTCTATTGAGCCATCATGATCCCAAGAACTTGGAACCCGATTGTGACCGAAGTACAGATCGATGACGATTTCCTCTTCCTTGAATTCTGTTGGATAGAGGTTGAAGAACAGTTCTTTTGTCATTGGTTCGAGTTCAGCGAAGAACAGAAGGTTGTCCCCCGCTTGGCCAGAGATGCCTTCAATTTGCTCTCCGTTTTCAAGTTCGATTGCTTGAGCAACAATGGTCCCGTCTGGCATAACCCAATCAGCACCAAATATCTCGCCGACTGATTGGCCGTTGAGGTCAGTTGTCCCCATGCCTTCTCCTTCGGCGAAGGTCCAATTGGACACCCATGTGACTTCGTCACCTAGGAAAGAAAGGTTTGTTCCAACGGAGAGGTTATCCATCATGCCGTGGAAGTAATTGCACTCACAACCTGCTCCCATGCTTGCAATGAACAATTCATCACAATCGTCTCCGGAGGTGAAGCAATCATTTGAGCCAAAATCACCGGCAGGGATGGTGGCGTCCTCTGCTGAGATGGTTCCTGCAGGAGCTCCATTGATTCTAAAGTGGCCTCCAACGTTCTCAATCACTTCGATTTCGATATGAGACCACGTCTCGACAGGAATGGTCTGGTTTGAAGTCGGATGCTGTGAAAGACTGTATTCAGATGCATAGGCAAGTTCGCCATTATTGAGGTACATGCCCCAACCATAATCGCCCTTCATGGTGATGAATTGAATCCCATCATTGGAAAATGGATAGACCCAAGAAGAGAGCACGAGGCTTTCGGTGATGTTGAGATGGTCGTCGTGGGGAATTTCGACTCTGTCACCATCATCTGCGAAACGCAAGGAATAATCTGCTCCGGGACCGACTTCAACAACGCCGTACACAGGGAAGTACTGCGGATCTGTTTCCAAATCGTTCCAAGTACTCGGCATGATGTTGCCCATATTGGTTCCTGCGATGTGGACGTAGCCCTCATATTCGGTTTCAGATGGTTGATCGGCGCCCCAATTCCGATAGTAGAAGGGTGCACCATTGTGCCACTTGTAGGTGCCGTCTTGGTCAACGTCAGCAAGACCTGTCCAAAGATGGCGAGATTGGTTGTCCCAAGAGGCAAATGTGTCGAACACCCATTGATTTTCTTCAGCGTCATCGACCGTGACTAGGAATCCATCCAAACCGCGGGCCACCTGTGCTGCAACGGTCCATGAACTCTCACTCAACAGATAGTAGGTGTGGTTGTTTGCTGGGTTGACAGCGCTGTTGAGGATCACAACATCCTCTACTTCTTGAGCGGTTGCTGTTCCAACGAGTGGGACCAATACACTGACAAAAAACAGACTGACAAGCAGAAGGGCCTTCTTTCGCATACCTACACCAAGGTATGGTCACTCTTCAACACATTGGTGCGCTGTTTTTACATTTCAGGGCGAGAATTCACTTTAGGCGTTTCCCACCTATTCGCAATTCTGTTTGAAGAGGCATCTGGTGTTCCCAAGCAAATTCCTTGACGATTCTCCAAGCTTTTTCTGAACCTTCGTAATCCTTGACATCGATGATTTTGTTTCGAGTGTTTGCCTTGAATGCGGCAATTGGTTCTGCGTTCTTGAACACCAAATACGCTGAACCAAACCCGAATCGCTCCTTCATGATATCAGCAAAATATGGGGCGATTGGGTCGCTTGGAGGAAGTACGAAGTCCCTGATTGGTGGGATGTTCTTTGCCTCTTCAAGGAGGTTCTTTCGCCCCCAACACACTTGGTCAAGTTCATCGATGAGGAATCCTTTCACAAGCGTGCCGTCGTCTTCAAACGAGGTGAGCACGGCTTTGATCTCTTCTGGCTTGAACGGTGTTCCCGCTAGCCTTAGCAATTGCTTCAATGTTATGACCGGGAAATCTTGAACCAATGCTCGTATGTACTCCCTGCGCAATTCGACTGGATCGATGCCTGGTCTGTCTTTCACAGTTCTGAAGCCTCCGCGGAAATCTTGAACGATGTGCCCTGATCGGATGAGTGGTTGAACCAGTTTTCTGAATTCAGATTGGGTCAATGCATGGCGTTCTTTGAACAAATTTGGGTCGGAATTGCTGCTGAAGAACTCCACAATATCCCAGAGTTCCTCTTCGAATGGTTGACCCCGAATGGCCAATAAATTCTGGAAGTGCTCGTAAGTCGCCCAAACTTGGTGGCCCCTCAAGTTGATACCTTGGTGCAAGCGGTTGGCGCTGGCCATGCTTTTGAGGTCCACTCGGTACAGCTCACAGCGTCCACGGAGCGCGAAATCATCTCGGATTTCTGTCACTTCTTTGAGGGCCATAACTTCGTTTTCCATCCGTGTCTTTTGGTGGAGGTTATGGCGGTGGAACAGGGCTCGCTCGGCGATTTCTCTGGGTTGAGGATCCACCACGCCACCGCGAATCATTCGCTCTCCAGTCATCTTGAAGCCGATGCGTTCCAATGCTTCCCGAGTCGCATCTCCGAGGCTTGAGACTGGTTCGCTGTTGAAGTTGGATAAAACCGCGACGTCGACCAATTGGTCAGCGTGGTTATCAAGGAGGAGTTGGAAGGCATCACAAAACTCGTCAATGTAAGCCGTTGGCACATGTAAGTCTTTGATGACAAGATAATCATTGACCTTGAACATCAACACCTTTCCAATTGGATCGATGCCCTTGAACACGGGCAGGTACCAACCCCTGTCGAGCACGCTTCGAACCTCCCAAATGAACCGGGAGACGTATGGGTCGGATTGGGTCAATATACGCATGGTGCGGTCTTCTCTGCGTGGTTGTTGAAGCAATTCGACTTCCTCTGGCATGCAATAGAATGCTTCTGGGTCAGGAACCAACGCCATGACCTTCGCAATTCGTCCATCCTTTTCCAAATTCATCAACGCTACTGTGAGGTCCTCAAACGAACGAGTCACATAGAATCGGAGGGTGTTGCCTTTCACAGGTCCCATTCTTCGTATGACATCAACCAACGCACTTTCGAAATCCAAGGGTTCGTAGACATCGTGCACTCGGTGGAATAAGGAGAGCCTTCTTCGGCGTCCAGGAACATCTTCAAATTGCTTCACGACAAGCATTTGACGTTCGAGATTGGACATGGCATACTTGATGTCGCGCTGAAGCGATCTGTGTTCCTCACCCTTTGGGAAATCAGCCATGATTTCTTGACGAGTGACGTTCTCTCCAATCGGAATACGCTTGAGCAATTCTTCCTCCATCGGACCGACCCATGGTTCGGGTTTCAGACCAAGAAGCATCGGAATGGTGTCTTTGGTTGTGTATCCCACTCGATTGTGCAACAACCGTCCCATGATGACGTCGGAATCAAGCTGCATGTCTTGCCAATCTTTGAATCGGAAGTCTGTCACTCGATACAGTAATTCCTGTTGTTTCTGGAACAGCACGTGGGAATCAAAGGCTGAAAACCCATCTTCGTATTGTTGGAACGTTTTGTCCAAAACCAAGTTCTGAACCCACCTGTATTCCACGACATCTTCTGAACTGTCAACCAACCTGTGCTCGTCAATTTTCAAAATATATTCCGCTTCATCCGTTTGTTTATAGAATCCAACTGAGAGAACGTTTCGCGTTTCCAACTCGTGAAGAATCTTGTCCACCATAGCCCGAGGGAATGGCAATCGTTCTTCCAATTGATCACCTGTTTGTGGACCTTCGCTGCCGAGCATTTCGATGATCTTGACCCGCATGGCCTCATGCGGATCGCCGAGAACTTGGTCTTCCCAAGCGGTTGGCTTGCGCTCCGAAAACGATGTTGCAATTTTGTAAGAGAGCCCACGTGTGTGAAGTTCTCGAAGGTCATTGACTTCTTTTCCACCGTTGACTGCTAAGCAGCCGAGTGTTCCGTGGATCTCAGCCATGAAAGGCGAAAACCATTTCCCATCGAGTTGTTCAGAACCCGTGCCTTCGAGTTTGGTAATCTTTCCATCATCGGATAATTGCGTGACCCATCCACGAATCGTATCAAGTTCGATTCCGGCAAGTTTCTCTTTGTACAACGGGTTATGGAATTCAGGATCGAGTCCACCACCATGGGACATGAGCGTCATCAATTCTCTTGCATTGGTAGGAATCGGTGCCTTGTCGAGGTAGAATTTGTCCAGTTGTTCTGCGGTTAATTCTGTGGCTAAACTGCGGGTGCCAAGCAGTCGCTGAAGGATGGCAGGATCGATGTCCTTCACGAGGTAAGCACGAGTTTTCATCGCCATCAAATCTTCAAACGCTGACATGAAGAGCGACATTCCCAGCCGTGAAGGAACAGTGACTTTGTTGTGGACAATCCTCGCATCACCATCGACACATGAGCGAAGGAATATTTCCAAACTCTTCATGTCGATGTCACCGAACATAATCTCATTTTTCGCCTCACGCATGAGCAAACTGTCATCGGTTGTTCGATGCTTGTTGAGGAGGGCTTCGGCCTTTTGTTGGAACTGCTGTGGGCTGATTTCTTCAGCTCCTATTCTCTTAGGAATAATCATTGAACGACCGGCAACCTCTCTGAATCGCTTAGCAAAAATTTGTGTGTTCACGACATAGCGCTCAATCACTTCGTTGTGGTTGTTGTTGCGGAAGGCAGCGTACATTTGTCCTGGATCAACCTCTTCAGAAGTTCGAATCAACAATCCATTTTCATCAAATGACATTTCGATGACAGCGATGTTGTTTGATTCAGCAAGACCTGCCATGAAGTACCCGAGGGCCGTGTTGAATCCTCTTCCCCTGCATGTCGTAATCATGTATGTAGGGTGGCCACCCGTAAGCACTTGTTCGATCAATATACGGTTTGGATCTGGAACCTGGAACGAATCGAGACTGTGCTCTTCCAAGTGCCGTGCAATGGCGTTTGAAACATCAGTTGAGAGTCCGTACGCATCACGCAGAACAATTCGTGGGTCCTCTTCTCGTCGAAGGGAAACGATGCAATGCCCGATAAGATCGAGGAGAGCGTTGGACAATTCCCTTGAGCGAGAGCGTGCTTCTCCAGACCAGGATGGGACGGTCGGACGATGGCCAGTCACGGATGCGACATTGACCCGCGTGCCCTGTATGTTGGTGACGCGGTAGGTTGAACCACCAAGCAAAATCACATCTCCACCGCGCAAATTCGAAACGAATGATCCTGAGAGTTGACCAAGAATTGATCCTTCTGCGTTAAACACCAAGTAGGAATTATCTGGAGCAATGGTTCCGATGTTGGTGTAGTAAATCATACGAGAATACCCACGTTTTCCGTAGATGTTCTCTTCCCAGTCAATCCAAACCCTTCGTTCTTCTTCGAGCATGTCCAACACTTCAATGAAGTCATCGTACTCGAAATTTCGATAAGACCACGCATTGATGATGATCTCATAGGCTTCATCAATGTCAATTTGGTTGATGATCACCAAACCAATCATAAATTGAGCGACGACATCTAAGCAATTTTCAGGGAAGTCCAGACGATCCATATCTCCAGTTTGGATGGCCGCTTGGAGCGCTGCAAGTTCTAACAAATCATCCACACTTGAAGGTAGGAACCTCGCCCTTGGAATGCCGCCAACGTGGTGGCCAGCACGGCCAATTCGCTGCAATGCGGTAGCGATATCGCCCGGACTTCCAATCTGCAAGACCAAATCAACCGAACCAATATCGATTCCCATTTCCAGCGAGGAAGAAGTGACAACCGCCCTCAGGTGTCCATGTTTGAGTTTCTTTTCCACATCCAGACGAATTTTCTTGTCCATTGATCCGTGGTGGCCAGCAACAAGATCGCCAAGGTAAGGCCGCAACTTCAGCACGATGTTTTCGGTCATTTTTCTGGTGTTAGCAAACACCAGTGTTGTGTTGTGAGCAGCAATTAAATCAGCGACGGCCTCGATGTTTTTGTCGAAAATTTTCATCACAGAAAGATCACTAAATTTAGGATCAGTGATCAGAATATCAAGATCAAGTTCCCTCGAACCTGAGACTTTAGCAATGCAGACTTTGGTCGATTCTGTGCGGCTTTCTTTGTCGTCGCTCGCAACGAGAAATTCTGCAACCGTTTCAAGAGGTTCCATTGTCGCAGAGATTCCAATCCGCTGAACAGGTCGTGTCAGCAGGGTATCAAGATAGGACAGTGTGAGCGCAAGATGCACACCACGTTTGGTAGGTACCAACGAGTGCAATTCGTCGATGATCATGTACTCGACTTCACTGACGATGGGCTGGAATCTTGGCGATGTGATGGCAATGGCCAAACTTTCGGGGGTTGTGATGAGAATGTGAGGTGGGTTTCTCAGCATTTTCTGCCGTTCACTTTGGGGGGTATCACCGGTCCTTAATCCGACGCGAATCTCTTGGGCTCGGTCAGGGAGGTAGCGCTCTGAAATCTCTTTCAGTGGTCCTAACAAGTTTCTTTGAATGTCATTCGCCAAGGCCTTAATTGGGGAAATGTAGACGCAGTATACTCTTTTCTCCAACTTGCCGTCGAGGGCACGGCGGACCAATTGGTCAATAATCGATAGGAAGGCGGTAAGTGTTTTACCGGACCCTGTTGGTGAACAGAGCAAAAGGTGTTCTTGGTCAATAATGGCTGGAATTGCTAGTTTTTGGGGTCGCGTGAAGTCTGGAAATTTATCTTTAAACCAATTGCGAACGGGAGGGCATAACCGCTCCAACAGTGCCTCTGTTTCCAGAGGATTGTTGAGGTAATGGATATTTGCCATTTTTTTACTCACTTTCCCGTGACTCGGAGTCCATTGGAAGGAGTAAATTAATGTATTGTCAATAAAGTTCAATCAATCCTTGACTAGATGGCTGCTTAAGCCCAACGCAGTCCACCTTTTTTCCACCTGTTTACCGGTTCTGTGGCTGGCGGTGGTGGTGGTTGTAGAAGTGGGGAATCTTTTGCGTTTGGTGGACTCTTGATCTCGTGGAGTGCTTGGGTTGGGCATGAGCCTATGCATGAGAGGCAACCAACACACTGGGATTCAACGACAACAATAGGGCGTTTTGGCTTGGTGCGTTCGGGTGGAGATTCGATCAGTGGCAACAAGGCTTCGAATGGACAGTGTGGGATGCAGAGGTCGCAACCAGTGCAATCTGCTTCAATGATTGCCACCATCGATTGTCCCATGGGTTTGGCAATTGGCCATGCTTCTTAACGCTACGCTTGAGCGTTTTGGGCATGTTTTCGACGGTGAGGTTGAAAGGGAGTCCGCCATAGGGTGGCTGAGCGTGGATTCGATGCAACATGACGCTGAGCGGCTTGAACGAATGTCAGGTATGTTGAAGCGCAGAGGCGTGATTCTTCCTGCGTTTGAAATCCACGGCGGAGCGAAAGGCCTCTATGACTTCGGCCCTGTTGGCGGTCGACTCCGCAACCGCGTCAATCAAACATGGATCAACCATTGGCTTTCGCTTGGTAATATTGTTGAACTTTCATGTCCTACAGTCACTCCATACGCTGTTTTGGAAGCGTCAGGTCACGTCGGAGAATTTTCCGACTTCATGACGGTGTGTGGCCAATGCGAAGAAGCAAGCCGAGCTGATACACTATTGGAAGACGCTCATTCGAACCCTGACGCACTCACTCTTGGTGAACTTCAGGACCTTCTTGACAATGCACAACCATGTTGCCCAAACTGTCAAGCCATTGATTGGAGCCCCATTACCGCTCAAAACTTGATGTTCAACACAACCATCGGTGCTGGTTCTTCGGGCCGACCTGGTTTCTTAAGACCAGAAACCGCTCAGGGAATGTTCACCTCATTCCCCGCTCTTTTGCGTCACAACCGGGACCGTTTACCCTTTGGGGCAATTCAGGTTGGAAAGGGATACCGCAATGAGATTTCACCCCGACAAGGCATGATTCGTTTGCGTGAATTCAATATGGCGGAATTGGAGTATTTCTTCAACCCACACGTCGATCAAAACCATGACTTTTCTCAATGGGTTAACACCAAAATGGAGTTGATTCCCGATGGCCAAGATACCATCAAGTTGAGCATCACCGAAGCTCTTGATGCAAACATCGTTCGGCATTCAACGGTTGGCTATTTCATGGCACAAACATACGACTTTTTGCTCAAAGTAGGAATCGATCCTGAACGGTTGAGATTCCGACAACATGAAGCAGATGAAATGGCTCACTACGCAAGCGATTGCTGGGATGCAGAAATTTTGGGGTCCTATGGTTGGATAGAATGTGTTGGAATCGCTCACCGTGGGTGCTATGATCTTGAAGCACATGAAAAAGCAACAGGCAAAACCCTCAGGGCTCGCAGAGAATTCGAAGAACCAAAAGTGGTGGAAATTGATGGGTGGACCATCGATGGGGCTACTGCTGGTCCTGTCTTCCGCGCCCTTGCTGGTGCGGTGAAGAAGGCCGTTGAATCGCTTGATGCTCAAACGGTATTTCCACTGTCTCTGACGCTTCCAACTGGCGAAGAAATCGAAGTCAAAGCAGAGCATGTGAAACGAGTCCAACGCACTGAAACCATCACTGGTGAATGGTACATTCCACACGTCGTGGAACCTGCGTTTGGGATCGACCGAATCATTTGGCACATTCTTGATCATGCCTATGAGGAACGCGCAAAAGACGGCGACAGCTACACGATTCTTCGCTTGAGTGAACATGTTGCACCTGTGGATTACTGTGTGTTCCCTCTGTTTGAAAAAGATGGTATGGGCCATTTGGCCCGTGACATCCACAAAACATTATGTGCATCTCCGGGAATTGTTTCTGTCTACGACAGCAGCGGTTCTATAGGTCGCCGTTATGCTAGAGCGGATGAAATCGGTGTGCCAAACTGCATTACTGTTGACCACCAATCCCTCGAAGACCAGACTGTGACGGTTAGGGATCGCAACAGCGGTGAACAAAAGCGGGTTCACATGAACGACCTTGTGTAAATCTCAACGGCCCTCTTGCCGCTTGCGTGGTACATATTGAAGAACCCTCGGAAGAAGGTACGGTCATGCCTGAGGTGAGCGACTGGACGGAGCGTCACCGGCCCACTTCGGAACGTCACCTTGAGGGCAATGAAGTTCAACGAAGAAAAATTAGAGCATGGCTCGATGATTGGCAAAACAGCACGCCAAAGAAAAAATCAATTCTGTTGGTTGGTCCCCCCGGCGTCGGCAAAACTTCTGTTGCTCGTGCCATCGCTCAAGACCTTGGTTGGAATGTGATTGAACTCAACGCTTCGGATGCACGTAATGCTGCGGCCATTCGGAAGGCAGCCACCCAAGGCAGCACACATCGTTCCCTTTTCCACGATCCGAACGCAAAAAAACAACGAACATTGATTCTTTTGGATGAAGTTGACCATATTTCTGGAGGCCTAAGGGCGGTGAGTCAGGACCGCATCGAAAAAGCAATGCAAGGTGAAGACGATGCAGGACGGACCACTACCTTGAGTGGTGATTCAGGTGGAAAAGCAGAGCTGTTGAACTTGGTCAGCAACACAAAACAGCCTGTCATTTTGGCTTGCAATGAAATCATGGGTCTGTGGGGAAAATCTTCGAGTTGGCGCTCAACACGAGATCGCTTCAAGCCTCACATGGAGATCATCACATTCGAACGCGCCAGCAATGAAGCGTTAAGTCGGATCGCCAAGCGGGTTCTGAGAGAGGAATCCTTGGATTTTGATGATGCTGCAGTCCAAGCGCTGGTGAAGAGCAACCCCGGCGATTTACGGGCTTTGGTAAGGGATTTGCAAGTGCTTTCCTCAACTGCAGAGGGAGCCATCACAAAAGCCATGGTTGATGCTCAAGCAAGTTCAGGTGCAAGGGATTCGACATTGGAGGTGTTTCCCGGCCTCGATGCTCTCTACCGTTCTACCAGCGCTGCTGAGGCCATCAAATTCGGTCGTCTGATCGATAAACCTCCGAGTGAGCTCATCAATTGGGTTCACTGGAACAACGCCTCACTCTTCCCCGAAAAGGATTCAATCGCTCGGGCAAACCAAACGCTCTCCGTCGCTGCTCGAATGTTGATGGGCCAATACCAAAACACGGCTCACAGGTCGTGGTATTGGAGCGGCCAATTGGCTAGCCTCTCTGCTTCAATTCCAAACAAAGTCGTGTTTCGGGACCGAATCTATTCTTCCTACCCGGCATTTTTACGCCGTCAAGCATCATGGGTTCGTCCAGCGATTGTCGAACGCCTTTCAGAATTTTCAGGCTCCAGTAAAGCAGCGGTTCGCGATGAAATGCTCCCGCTTCTTTCTGCCATGGTCAAAGACGATCCAAACATAGGTGATTCCAATTCCTTTGACCTTTCGATTCGCCTTGGTTTCTCTGCTGAGGAACATGCATCTATGGCAGGGCTACCGCTCTCGCGACGTTCCACGAAGGATTTGATGAAATCATACAATGAGGCACTTGACGCTTATGTGGCTGCAACCGTTCTCGAACCGCTCGAGGAACTTCCAGAAGAGCCAATCACTGAAGTTCAAGATGTAGATGATGAAGGGAAAGAGGACAAAGGCTCCTCTGGACAAATGAAGTTGTTTTGATGCTCAGTCCTTGTCGTCGTCTTCCATAAGACGGCGGTACAGCGCAATGGCCGAACGGTCAGATTGGACCTTCTCTTCCTTTCTCCAGGTGTGTGGGTGAATCAAGATGACGGCTGTGAGCAATTCCAATCGACCAAACCACATCAAAATGGAAGTGATAATGAGGGCGCCTGAATTCATGCTTGCCCACGTGTCGTGAGGGCCATACTCGCCGAGCGCTGGTCCCGTGTTGCCCAATGAGGATGCGACAACTGTGATCACGCTCTCGAACGTGTTGTCTGGCATGAAGATCGCCAATATGATGCTAGAGAGGCCAAACAATCCGACCCATACAATCAGCATTCCAACAATGAGGCCGATTTGGTTGCGCTCAACCACTTCTCCATTCATACGAATTTGATCGATTTTACGAGGCTGGGCAATTTTCACGAGTTCCCTCATTGCAACCTTGAACGCCAATGTGACGCGAAGGAGTTTCAATCCGCCTGCTGTTGAACCGGCACTTGCACCAACGATCATCAAGACGAAAATGATGAGGTGCGTTACAAGCGGCCAATCACCACCGTTTGAGTAATCTCGGTAATTGGTGGTCACAAACCCTGAGGATGTGCCAATCGATACGACATGGAAGAGGCTGTGGCGCAACGACGTGCCAATACCAGTGCCCGAACCAATCAATGCTGCTGCAATGGCAAGGGTTGCGACGAGGATGTAAATGAGGTAGTATCGAAATTCCTCATCGCCAAAGGCCTTCTTAATTTCTCCTTCTTTGATGAACCACAACAGGGTGAAATTGATTCCACCGATGAACATGAAGGCAATGACAATTGTTTCTACCGCGATGGAGTCAAAATAGCCTATGCTTGCGTCGTGTGTCGAGAACCCACCTGTTGGAAGCGTCGTTAAAGAATGATTGACTGCGTCAAACCAATCCATGGGGGTTGCTGTCCATAAAAGTATGAATTCAATGCAGGTCAAAACGATGTAAAGCGTCCACAAGGCAATTGCTGTCTGCTTGAGTTTAGGACGCAATCGTGACAGTGAAGGGCCCGTTAATTCAGCACGTGCGAGGGCCATTCCTCCACCAATGACCCTTGATAACAACATCATGCCAAGCATAATGATTCCCATACCACCAAACCATTGAGTGAGTGATCGCCATAGAAGAAGACCTTTGGCTTGGCTGTTGATGCAATCTTCAGTGACACCGGGAATGCAATTTGGACTCATGTTTGGTGCAATGACCGTCGCCCCAGTTGTGGTGAATCCTGACATTGATTCGAACCAAGAATTGATTGCACCTCGGCCGATGTCCATGATGGTTGGATCAATCATAAATGGTCCATTGAACATGCCTCCGAGCCAATATGGCAGGGCTCCAATAAACACTGCAATTGGCCAGACCAACGCAACACCTGCAAACGCCTCTCTGTCTCGGAGCCGTTCGCTTGTGTTGGTGCGTGTGCCAAAGCTGAGCATGATGAGGCCAACAGAGAACGAAATCAGACTCGGGAGGGCAAAGGCTCGTAATGCCAATTCAATCGAATCAAGCATGCACGTGATGAGACCACACAACACAAGCGGAATGGCAAGGGCGATGAGGGTCCACCCTAAAATAAGGTACAAGACGTCAGAGCGCATTGTGATCACACCTTGAATCGCTTTTCGATGTCTTGCATCCGATCTGGCGTTGAGAAGATGATCAAACGATCGCCGTTCAGCAACGCTTTGTCAGGCGATGGTCGCAAAGACTCCCATATTCCATTGTTGTTTTTTCTCTGAATAAACGCAATTCTCATCCATTCAGGCAAATTAGCCTCGACCACCCTCTTGCCAGAGAATCGAGCACGCTCATTGACTTCCATGCTGATCCCCACGATGTTTGGGATGTTGGTGAGCAGGGCATAAGCACCTGCAGCCTTGGTGTGGATTTGTGCGAGCATGTTGTCCACTGCAACGCGTTTACGATCAACGGCGAAGGTAATGCCCATTCGTTGAGTGACTTTTACCAGATCCGCATCGTAGAGCAGAAGCCCTGTGCGGTTGACTCCCATGTCACTGGCCAACAATGCAGCAGCGATGCTTGCAAGGTCGTTCTCTAATGCTGCGATGGCGATGTGGTGGTCAGGAATCCCAATTTCCGTCAATATATCTCGGTCGAGGTGGTCGCCATGAATCACTTCGAGGTTTGGATTGGCTCCAATTTTAGAACCGGATAAATCGTTGGCCCGTTGCAGATCACGTTCGATGACGGTGACCTTTGCTCCTGAGTTGAGCCAATCATCAGCAATGCGTTGGCCGATTTTGGTAGCACCAATGACTGCAACCTTCGGATTGACAGGGAAATCGGTCGCTTCATGGCCGAAAATATTCAGGATGCGATTAAAACTTGCCAATCCGGTTGTTGCGACGGCAATTCTGTCGTTTGGTACGAGCATAAAATCGCCATCAGGGACAATGCTTCGCTCGCCTTCCCGCTTGAGTCCAACGATCAGCGGCATACCGCCTTCAATGTGGTTTGATGCCTCCCTAAGCGTTTGGAACACGACGCTCTTGGCTTTGCTTGTCACGTCCAATTCGATGATGAATGCATCATGGCCGAACGGGATGACTTCCTCAATGGAGGATGAACGCAGTCCAGAATGGAGCCTCTGAATTGCACCCTCAAGGGGATTAATCACATGGTTGACTTTTGCCCATTCCCTCAAGTGACCATTGTTTTGTTCCTCAAGGAAATTCATACCACGCACGCGGCAAATAGACAACAAAGGTTCAGCATTATCGCCTGCAATTTCGCTGTGAGCGTGTTCTGCTAGTGCGCAAGCCAAGAGGTTGCGTTCATCTGAATTCGTGGCAGCAACGAACACAGTGGAGATGCCAATGCCTGCTTCGTACAATTTTTCCCGAGTGGTCAAATCTCCATGAATCACAAGCACATCGAGGTTTTGAGCGTTTTTGACGGCTCTCGAATCAGAATCAACCAAAACGACATCGATGTCTTCAGCACGCAGTGCTTTCGCTAAATCCGTTCCAACCCGTCCGGCTCCTCCAATAATGATTCGCATGATGTTCACCCAAGATTTTCTGCAAGAACAGGGACCCTGTAACTTCCGCCGTTCATTTCTGAGACCACACTCGTATAGACGGGTGGAGATCGATCAACGCCGGTTGTGTACCATGCAGGTTGGTAATAGGCATTCAACAAATCACCGCTCGCGTCAGGCTGTTCAATCCATGCCAGATAAGCGGTTGGCGTGTGCAACAACCACTTGTTGTTGACAACGTCAACTTGGCCTTGAACATAACACTGCGAGAGTACAATGTTCCGCTCTGCGCAATACTCTTCACTGAATGGCAGCTGAATGTAGGCCCATGCATGCGCTTCCCATTCGAGGAAGTTCGCATCGGTCAATGCCCCGAATGCATACCATCCAGGCATCCCTTTGACTCGCAAAAGCGACAAGAATGCATTGGTTTGTTCATCACAATCTCCAAGACCTGCTGCGAGGCATTCTGGCCCACTGCGGGCGATGATTGGTGCATTACGGTCGTATTCTGCATTGGCATGAAGGTAATCGAACACTGCGCGTGCATACCCGTAAGCGTTCTCACTTTCCCCTTCAGGTAAGGATTGAATGATTTGGTTTGAAAGAGCGGTGACGTCATCGTTTTGAGCGTTGATTGCCCAGCCTCCCAGTGAGCGTGAATCAAGGATTGGACTGACACCTCGGTCGTACCATTTTTGCCCGCGGTATTGTTGTGATTCTCCAAAGGCATCACGCAAGGATATATCATCGAAATCTCCGCTCGTACCCATCTTGATGCCTTCATCGATTCCATTGATTCGAGAATCAACACGACCCGAATCCCACCAAGAGTAAGATGTGCTTTTGAGGCCAACAGTCATAGCGATGCTCGCAGATTGACCTGGTGCAAGATTAAGCTGAACCTTCACACATGAACTAACACCACACTGCTCACCATCTGGCCCGTACCCCGGCCACCAGACTTCATGCCCTGCTGCTGTGATGATCTTATCTTCTGCAGAACGGATCGGTAGACCATCTAACGGCACTGCGATGGGAGCACCACCGTTGATAATGACGTTCACTGAAGCAATAGATTGTAAATTGGTGGTCAGCATGGCCGAAGAATTGTCCGTATAGGCGTATTGCTGTTCAGAACCATTGAGGGATGCAACATCACTTGGTATAATCATACTTTCAACCAAATAACCCTCGGCCCCATTGTTCTGGGCTTGTATTGTCTTTGTGACCTCGTAATCCACTTCCATTGGATAAACACGAGCGGGAGCTGCTTTCAGATAGAGCGTTTCTTTGATTGAGGCAATTTGACCTATGGTTGCTTCTTGAACAACTGGTGAGGTGAAGACAAACGCCAGAAACACAACGACCACAAGGAGCCTTGATTTGTTCCATCTTCGCTTCATGATGTTTTTTGATCGCCCAGTGTGAGTTTGGATGACACCTCTGCCTGTTGGCTTCTTCGTCATTTTGTAGGTTGTTTCCTTTGAACCATGATTGAATTGTTGCTCCATTGCGAATGATTTCGAACGAAGGTTTGCTAACACGCGTCCGCATGAATAGCAAATCGTGTCACCCGGATAGGTGACACTCTGACAATAAGGGCAGGAACCCATACATGTTTGGCTGGGCGGGCGTTGTATAACCGTTGTGTGCGGAAGACCCCATAAATGCTTATTTCAAATAAAGCGGTGAACCCACCTCTACATCTGAGGAGTAGATTAAGTAAGCACTATTTTACTTAATTTAGGCCGTTTGTCGGCCTCCATCATCGGTGCTCCGTGCCTCACGAACTTGCCGGGCCCACATCTTTCGAAGACGTTTCTTCCCTTCACTTGGTATTGAATCCCAAATCCAAACCTTCGCCTTTTTGTCGATCAGCAAGGTGAACGGTATGATGAAGACCCAAGCCAGCGGATCGATGGTCGCGAATGAGAACATGACCACGTAAGAACAACGCCAAAATGTGGACCGCAGTACAGCACCCCATCGTTTTCCTTGAAGCATCAGGTGCCCATGGAAACTGCAGATGAGGGCTTCTGCACGGGGTGCAAACAAACCGAAACCAATGGTTGTCACCCAAAGCTTCCATGAGAGGACGGTATCATAGCCAGCATACACTCGATAGAGGTGAACCATGCCCATCATGGCTCCAATCGCCAGCCCCAGTGCCCAACCGCTCGTCGGCTGGGATGAGCCTGTACGAACGCGCTCACGGCGCAGCAACATGTGCGCAGCAATCGATGCAAGGAGGCAGAGGAACAGCAAACTCCCTGGATTCGGAATTGGTGCTTGTGGATCTTCCACCATTCTAAGGTAAGGATTGAGGATGTAGTTGTGTGTGAGTGAGGCGTAGAATCCACCCAACAAAAGACCCCAAAACACATTGCTCCAAGCCGTTGGAAGGTCATAAAATCCAGAATACTTGGTCATGACCCCTCGCCAACCAAGCGTCATTCCCAACAAGGAGGTGACGGATGCAGCCTGAAACAGAAAAAATGCTGAGGCCATGGTTGATGGGTGTAGGGTGCCCTTCATCAAATCGTTGCCCCAATTCATAGACGGCGTTGGATTCAAAGACCCCGAAGCCCAGCAGCCATTATGGCTCGGCTCTTGTTGTTTGGTGGAAAAGGCGGCGTTGGCAAAACAACAACATCTGCCGCAACAGCCGTTTGGCTTGCCGATGCAGGTTTGCGCGTCCTCTTAGTTTCGAGTGACCCTGCACATTCTACGTCTGATTCTCTTGGGGTCAAATTGGATTCAACGCCGACTGAAGTTGAGGGTGTGCCCGGCCTGTTTGGTTTGGAAATGGATCCTGAATCGAAGATCTCCTCCGTTCTGCCGAAAATGGGTGAAATGATGAATGGTATGAATGGAAGCGGTGGACTTGGTGGTTTAGGCGGCCTGAGCATGATGCTTGATCCAAACGCCAAAGAAGAAATGGATTCGGTACGGGATGAAGTAAAAACCTCAGATATGGTGATTCCTGGCTTGGATGAGGCGCTGGCTTTTGATGAACTGCTTCGGCATGTCGAAGATCCAAATTGGGATGTGATTGTGTTTGACACTGCCCCGACAGGTCACACATTGAGGTTCTTATCGCTTCCTGAGTTGATTGAATCTTGGAGCGATCGATTGATTCGAATGATGCGGGTATCCGGTGGATTGCGCTCAATGATTTTCGGGCGAAAAGAAAGCGATTCAATGAAAGAAGAACTTGAACGTTTTCGCAGAAGGGTCCTACATGTTCGACGTGTGCTTTCCAATGAAGAAATTACATCGTTCACATTGGTGACGATCCCAGAACGAATGGGCATTAACGAGACCCTTCGGGCCCATGAGTCGCTGCTTGAATACAACTTACCCGTGCCAAATTGTCTTGTTAATCGCCTTACGCCTGAATTCGATCATCCATTTTTGGCCAATCGAAGAACAGCTGAACTCGGCCGTGTGGCAGAATTAGAGCAATCGATGCCTGACGTCAACATCGCAACAATGGAACTGCTTGATGATGAGGTGGTTGGGATTGAAGCGCTACGAACGGTAGGAGCACGCCTGTATGGGGAAGTCCAAAAGCATCCTGAAGACCTCGGACCACACATCATTGGTGAGGCTGTCAAACATTCTATACACCGTGGTATGACAAAGCATATTGAAGGTTCGGTTGAGCGTATTTCTTTGCACTATCCGGGTATCGATCGTGACGATCTCTCATTGCGCAGTGAGGACGGCGTCTTGTTCGTCGGGCTCAACGGCCGTGAACGAGAAGTCGTTACTTCTGTGCCAACAAAAGCAAGCCAAGTGAAAGCAAAATTAGAGGGTGATGTTCTTCACCTCGATGTACCGCTTGATGAAGCGTGAGTCACGCTGATTGATGGGTGCATTGAAAGGGGGAAGCCGGTAGGGTGAGTCATGGCACTCGAAGGCCTTTCTAGGGGCATTTTCCGCTCCATCGGGTTGCTCAAGAATAAACGCAAGTTGGATGATGAAGAACTTCGTGAAATGACACGGAGTCTTCGTAGAGCCCTTCAAGAAGCGGATTTCAACGTTCGACAAACCAAAGAAATTGTCGAGCGAATGGAGTCAAGGCTTCGAGAAGAAACGCCGCGTCCCGGCATTACAATGCAAACGCATGCCATGAACATCCTCTACACCGAACTGGTCCGTTTACTCGGTCCAGCACATGAATTTCAACCTCACGGAGCAACCCTTCTGTTGGTCGGCCTGTACGGTCAAGGAAAAACAACCACGACCGCTAAATTAGCAGAATGGTATCGCCGAAAACATGGTCTTCGTGTGGCTGTTATCGAGGCTGACGTGCATCGTCCTGGTGCCTATGCCCAACTCTCTCAACTCTTGGAAGACTCAACTGTGCAAGTCTATGGCGAACCTGAAACAAAGGATGCGCCAACCATTGTCAGAAACGGCCTGAAAGCATGTGCGGCTGCAGATCTTGTGATCGTTGATACTGCGGGACGGCATCAACTCGATCAGGATTTGGTTGACGAATTGGAACAAATTTCTGGCCTGACCCGTGCCAATGAGCGGTGGCTCGTCATCGATGCACAAGTTGGACAGGCTGCGGGCCCTGTTGCTGCATCCTTCCATACACTTGCTGGTGTCACTGGTATTGTCATCACCAAATTGGACGGTACTGCACGCGGCGGTGGCGCTCTTTCTGCAGTCGCTGCAACCGGTGCCCCAATCGTTCACATTGGTGTTGGAGAAAACATCGGGGATTTGGAGAAGTTTGAATCGGATCGGTTCATTTCACGGCTTCTTGGTATGGGCGACATTCAGGGCCTCATCGATTTGGCTCCTGAGGACATGGACGAAGAAGAAGCCATGCGATTGACTCAGCGCCTGATGAGTGGGCGATTCACCCTCAACGACATGTACAAACAAATGGAAATGATGTCTAAGGTTGGAACGATCGACAAACTGATGTCCTTTTTGCCAGGCAATATGCTCGGTGGAATGGGCGCCATGTCAAAGGGGCAAAAGGAAGCCATGCAAGGTAACCTCGATCGGTATCGCACCATCATGGACAGCATGACAGCATGGGAAAAGAACGAACCAGCCAAAATCAAGGCTGACAGAATTCGCCGTGTCGCTCGTGGAGCTGGGGTTCGAGAAAAGGACGTACGAGAACTCATCGCACAATGGAATCGTTCCCGCAAGATGATGAAAGGCATGGGTGGAAACCGCAAACTCAACAAACAAATGCGGAAGATGATGAAGGATGGAGACATGGATTTGGATCCATCTTCCTTCGGCATGTAATGCTAAACCCTATGAATCAGCACATGGGATTTAATCAGTATGTCTTCGCAAGAAGGACTCGGCGGCGTGTAGGCGTTCCACTCATGTGACACGGACGCTCTGATTCGTACTCATCGGTTGAATCCCCTAAGAATGCAAAGCCGGTCAATCGTTCAATTGCTTCAGCGTGAGCATCTGTGCCATCGAATGGCAATTCGTAAATGTGGCCGTCTTTGACTTCGCCTTCCAGAACATACGTATCATCGATCCAATTGATTGTGGGCAGTGGTTGAACAACATCGTTCATGTGGGCATGCGAGCGACGGCGCAACTCCTCTGAAATTTCTTCAAGGATTGACAGGCATGCTTCTTCAATTCCATCAAGAGGAATTGGTTCTTTGCCTCCTGTTCTACGGGCAGCATAGGCTGTTCCTTGAGCGATATCCCGTGGACCTAAGTCGAGGCGAAGTGGCACACCTTTGATTTCCCAATCGTAGTACTTCTGGCCTGCACGAATGTCGCGTGCATCAACCTTAACCCGCAGACCATGACGTCGCAACTTTGCCGCTAATTCTTCCGCAGCAGCCACCGTGTCGACTTCTGAATTCTTTTTGATCATTGGACAGACGACCACTTGGAATGGTGCAACCGCGGGTGGCATGATGAGTCCGTTTTCATCTCCATGCATACCAACCACTGCACCCAACAAGCGTTCCGACATGCCGTAAGTCGTTTGATGGCAATGTTGCTGCTGAGCATCGAGGTTTTCGTATGTTAAATCGAATGCTTTCGCCCACTGGTCTTGGTAATGGTGGCATGATGCCACTTGGAGTGTTCGTCCGTTTGGCATCACTGCGTCGATGCCTATTGTGTACCATGCGCCAGGGAATGTATCCCAAAGTGGACGCTTTGCCTTGATCACGGGAAGGCATAGGTCATGCATGATCGTGTCAACGATTTCCAAATCCTGTTCGATTTGCCGTGTTGCGTCAGCTTCGTCTGCATGGGCGGTATGCGCTTCGAAAAAGTGAATTTCTCTCACCCGAATAAACGACCGCGTTTGTTTTGTTTCATATCGGAAGGTGTTGACCATCTGGTAGACTTTCAACGGCAAATCCTTGTGAGAACGAATCCAAAGTGGGAACATCGTGTACATTGCCGTTTCAGAGGTGGGTCGCAAAAACATCGGAATGTCAAGTTCATTCTCACCAGCGTGTTTGACCCAATAAACTTCTTTTTTGAAGCCACCTTCTTCCTCCTCATCGCGAAGGTCATCAGGGTTCACACCCTCCTCCCTTGCACGCTTCAACCGTGCTACGAGGGCGTTTTCACGATCAAGGAGGTTTTCTGGGATGAGGAGTGGGAAATTGACTTCTTCATGGTCAGTTCGCTCCATCTCTCGATGAGTCAACGCGTCAATGAGTTTCATGGCTTTCCAACCATATGGCCGCCACACATCCATGCCCTTGATTGGATAGCGTTTGTCCACCAATTCCGCGGCTTCAACTATGAATGGGTACCATTCGTTAAAGTTCTCTTCTTTCGAAGGAATGCCGCGTTTGGCCTTACCCGGTCCTTGGCTCATGGTTGCCTTCGGCAATCTCTTGCTCATCAAGATGACGCTTCTTCTTTGCCCGAAGAACTGAGTTGTCGTGTTTGGATGTAGGCCCACACCGCAGCAAAGCACCACGCCGCTTCCAAGATCAAAAAGGCCCATTCTTCAATGAGAAAAGCCCGGATGCCAAGAAGGGCTGAACCAACAGCCATGAGGGCCAAATAACTGGTTTGTTTACTGTGAAGCACATTTCGAGTTTCAAGAACAAATGCTGCTAGAATTGCCATCATTCCTATGTAGGAAAGGACCTCTGTTGCCGTTTCTAGCATCATTGAAATCACGAACGGCGCATGAGCACAACAATGGCGATTGTGAGCACGAGCATTGCGACCACGTCAGGAATACCGTAAGCTCCTTCTTGCAAAGGAAGGGACCAACCCATGCCTGTGTCAAGGTTGTGAAGATCAAGTAAATTCATTCGCGTATAACCATCTGCAGGGCAAAGGTCACTTGCTTGACAGTTGCTTCCAAGAACAGATTGGAACAGACCAAACAGGTTCGCAACGACGAATGCTAGCCCAGCCCCAAGACCGTAGACGAGAGGATTCATTTTCCCCTTAGCGCCAGGGATTGGTGCGATAGCGGGAAGACCACCCGCCGGAAGGTCAGGAAGTGGTGCAGCAATACCAATGTCGCCAATGACCTCAATCAACATGTCTGTAGGCGGGGCCACTTCTGTCACACCGGCAACCGGCTTGTCCACCATGTCCCTTGCTTTCTTAGGCTGAGCGGGTGCGATTTTAATTCCGTAGAGACGGTCAGCAAGACTGACGAGGGCAGGGTCATCAGCGATGTCCTCGGGGGAAAGGTTACCATCCAACAACTGTTGAAGCCGGTCTCTCGATGAACTCATGGTATACCCCCTACACATCAAGCGGGGAGGACTTCATTGAAGAATCCTCCTTTTCCAACAACGCTTCGATTTGTTCGGCATCAAGCGTTTCCAGCCCTTTCGACTTCGGCCCAATCCCGCATGAATCCTTCGAGGCCTTTGTCGGTTAAGGGATGAGTCATGAGTTGACGGAAGGTCTTTGCTGGCATTGTTGCGGTATGAGCGCCCAATTGAATGCACTGGAGTACATGTGTCGGGTGTCTGATGGATGCTGCAAGTACTTTGGTGGTGATCGTTGGATAATTGTTCCAGGTTTCCATAATTTCCGCAATCAGATTCATTCCATCATGGCCCGTATCGTCGATTCGACCAATGAATGGAGACACATAGGTTGCTCCTGCTTTCGCCGCCATTAAGGCTTGAGATGCAGAGAAAATCAGGGTGACGTTTGTTTTGATGTTCGCTTCTGTGAGGATTTTAGTCGCAGCCAATCCTTCTGGAGTGCATGGAATTTTGATGATGACATTTTCTGGCAACTCGTCCTTGAGGGCCATGCCTTGAGCAACCATACCCTCGGTGTCCATTGCTGTGACCTCTGCTGAAATGGGGCCGTCACAAATGGAGGCAATTTCTGCAACGACTTGCTTGAAATCGCGGCCACTTTTTTTAATCAGTGAAGGGTTTGTGGTCACACCATCTAAGATGCCCCAAGCTGCAATTTCACGAATTTCATCTACGTCGGCTGTGTCCAAAAAGAACTCCATGAAGGTCTGTTGTTGGACCCACTCCATCAAGTATGCGCCTGAACTTTCAAAAGAATTCAGACGTATTCTGTGTATTTTGCAGATGAACCACGGACCAAATCTGCGGGATATTTTTCTGCATTAATGAGGATTTTTTGGTTCATCAAATCAATTGGGTCGAGGCCTAAAATACTGGATAAACGCAAGCAATACAACATCACATCGGCCAATTCATGTGAGATGTTTTGCATGAGGCTTTGATCATTCTTAGCATCATCAACCGATGGGTTCGACCACTGAACAGTTTCGGCTAACTCTGCCGCTTCGATTCCGATCGAGGCGATGATGTTTTTGATCGTGTGAAATTGTTCCCAATCTCGTTCTTGGATGAATGATTCTAGCACACTGTTGGTTTGAGTGAGGCGATCGGTATCGGCCATGGTCGTTGTTTAGCCACGACCCTAATGGTTCTTGGCTCACTTTCGGGTGATTGCTCGCTGAGCGGCTTTGGCAATATGTGGGGCCGAAATTTGCATGACTTCCAACATCTCATCGGCTTGTCCTGATTCACCAAACCGGTCAGGTACACCGACCCGCTCCAAAGGAGCAAGGGTGTTTGAAACGAGGTGCTCTGCCACAGCGCCACCAAGTCCGCCGATGATGTTATGATCTTCAGCAGTGACGAGCGCGCCACATTGTTCGACAAGCCTGTCAATCAAAGCACCATCCAGTGGTTTGAGGGTGTGCATATCCACAACACACGCCGAAACGCCTTCTTGCTTCAGGTGGTTTGCTGCTTTGAGTGCTTCAGACACCAAAACGCCACATGCGATGATGGCCACATCTGTGCCTTCTTCCAAAACGACGCCTTTACCAATTTGAATTTCAGCTTCCCTTCCATCGTAAAGCACTGGAGTTTTGTTGCGTGCGGTACGCATGTAGGATGGTTTTCCAAGTGCGGGTAATTGCATGGTGAGTGCTCGAGTGCTCACATCATCGCAAGGATGCATCACAACAACGTTTGGAAGCGTTCTGAACACGGCGAGGTCTTCAATGGATTGTGCGGATGATCCGTCGGTGCCGGTGTGTGTACCACCGTGGCTTCCACAAAGGTGGACTGGCAAGTTAGGACGAGCCACCCCGTTCCTCATCTGCTCGAAGGCACGTTCGGTAAATATGGCAAAGGTGCTGGCGAATGGAATGTAACCTGCGGAGGCCAAACCGGCGCCAACCAGCAGCATGTTTTGTTCACCAATTCCACATGAAACTGTTCGCTCAGGATGTGCTTTTCTAAAGTGAAGGGATTTGGTTGATTTTCCTAAATCCGCTTCCAAAACCACAACCTTCGGATTGTCTGCAAGGTCGAGCAATGCTTGGCCGTAACCATCTCGGGTTGCTGCCATCCGGGTCATGCTTCCACCTCCCCGAGTTCCATCATGGCTTGATGGTACTGTTCCTCATTAGGAGCGGCTCCGTGGAACGATGGATTGTTCTCCATGTAGGAAATTCCACCACCCTTGATGGTGTGAGCAATAAGAATTGAAGGCCCGTTGCAATTTTCTTCTGCCTCGAGGAAATCAAGTCCTTCCATGACTTCTTGCATATTATGCCCATCAATTTCCTTGACGTTCCAACCAAAAGCCTTCCATTTTGCTGGTATGTCGAACATGCGCATTTGTTCCTCACAAAAATCATCGTTTTGTATGCGGTTTCGATCCAGAATCACCTTTAGGTTGCCTAATTCGTGATGAGCGGCAGCCATTGCAGCTTCCCAAACGCTTCCTTCTTGCATTTCTCCATCACCAATCATGACAAATGCTCTTCGATCGCTGTTGTCAAGTCTTGCTGCAATGGCACAACCCATTCCAAACGACAGGCCCATGCCAAGCGAACCGGCGGAGAAATCCACTCCAGGGCACCACTTCATGTCGACGTGGCCTTGACACACACCACCAAGAACTCTGTATGATTTCAAATCCTCATGGCTGATGAATCCCATTTCCGCTAAAATGGCATACATCCCAGGAGATGCATGACCCTTGGACAAAATGAATCGATCTCGATCGCTCCATTTTGGCTCCGATGGTCGAACGCGCATGCGGGTGGCATACAACGCTGCGAGCAGATCAATTTCAGACAATGAACCACCGGGGTGTCCTGCTTGGGCACGATAGACCATCTTCACAATCTCTACCCTGCACTTTCGTGCGATTTCTTCAATTTCTTCGATGCTCGTGGACATATATTCCCCTGCCATTTCTAAGGCCTTAACGGACGACCTTTGATGGTTGTGCATCGAATTGGCTGGCCGTCAGCCTCGATATCACTTACGAGGCAACAATGCAGCCTTGAATCGAGAGGCAACATCCATGGCAACAACAACAGCATCGCTCATCAGATTGCCCCCCTTTGGAAGGGCTCGGGTCGCGAGCCAAATGAACACAGCCACAAACCAACCAAAGAAGACCAATGAGAAGAGATCATTGAGGGTGACCACACCGAAGATTTCTGGCAAACGGATGTCGGCTACAATCAACACGGCGATGAACACGCCGAGGATCGACTCACCAGCAATGAAACCTGCTCCAATGAGCACGCCACGATTTTCGACTTCCTTCGCTGCGGATTGGGCTTGTTTGGATGGAATCATGTCAAGGCGTCCATCCACTCTGTAGTGCGCCGTTCTTAGAGCGAAGAAGGAAATGATTCCACCAAGCATAATTGGAACCGATAGGCCCAATGGAAGGTAGATTCCAATCGCCACGGACATCACTGGCATTTTGAGATAAATCAAAACGATGGCAATGATTGCCCCCAAAGTCACCATTTGGAGGTTAAGGTCTCCACCAAAAGCACCTTGGATGATGGCGCCAATCAACTCAGCTTGGGGTGCAAAGAGTGCGTTGCTGCAATCGTATTGGTCCGCAACTGCAAGGTTCAAGTTTGTGTTTGCACAGGCAGTCTTGGAAATTTGGAAAGCATTGTGCAAAAGCGCAAGCGTTGGCCCAATCACCACTGCACCGGTTAACACACCAATGATTTCTGCGACCTGCTGCCGCCAGGGTGTAGCACCAACCATGTGTCCGGTTTTCAGATCCTGCATGACGTCTCCAGCAATCGCTGCTGATGAAGCAACAACTGCTGCAATCAACAATGTTGCCAGCATGAGTTCCTCAGTGCCTAAGCCGAGCATGAAATCACCAACAATCCAAACGAGCGCTACTGTGAAGAGAAGCGTGGCTATGGTCATGCCTGAAACTGGTGAATTGGAAGAGCCGACAACACCAGCGATGTAACCGGCAACTGCAGCGAAAAAGAACGCAACAACGCCAAGGAACAGTGCACCAGCCAGCGCCAAACCGAACGATCCAGTTGCGTGCCAATAGTACAGGAAGGTCATGAGAACAAGGAACCCACAAAACATGATGACCTTGTCAAGTGGCAAGTCGATTTCAGTTCGAAGTGGTTCTTCCGTTTCTCCCTCTGTCTTGATCAGGGCCTTTGAAAGACCAGTGATGATGGTTTTTCTCATTGACCAGAGCGTATACACACCACCAACAACCATTGCACCAACACCAACATACCGGATTTGTTCAGCCCAGATGTCGTAAAATCCTTCAACGAGGGTTGGGGAGTTTGGCCAGCCATGAATAAGACCGTACATTGGCACAAGAAGTCCGAACCCCAAGACACCTCCTAAGAAAATGAACGAGGCAATCCGCACACCGACGATGTAACCAACAGAAAGCAATGCGATGGACAAATCCATTCCAGCATACAAACGAGTGCCAAGGAATCCAACGGCCGATTCAACCGTGTGGTGGGTGACTTCGAAACCCTTCACCATGAGTCCATAAATCGCACCAATTCCTAAGGCATAAAGAATGGCCAATGCACCTTCACCGCCTTCTTCACCCGCAACCAATACTTCACGGCATGCTACGCCTTCGGGGTATGGCAATGCTTCTTCAACGATGAAAAGACGTCGAAGTGCGATCGTAAACATTGTTCCCAAAAGGCCACCAAGAGTGGCAATCATGAGTGTATCGAACCATTGAATTTCAGTCCACAGGCCAATCACCAACATGGCTGGTACGGTAAAAATCACACCAGCCGCTAGCGACTCTCCAGCGCTTGCCATAGTTTGGACAGCGTTATTCTCCAGGATGCTTACATCGTTGAATATACCGCGCAAAATAATCATTGACATGACGGCAGCAGGTATGCTTGCGGAAACGGTCATCCCTGCATACAGACCGAGGTATGCATTTGCAGCGGTCATCAAAATGCCCAGCAAAATTCCAACCACAATCACACGCAGTGTCAATTCACTGGGCGATTCCGTAGCCGGAATATACGGCTGGTGGTCGGCGCTCATACCAACTTCCAAATCATCCCAGTTGTTCAACACATCGCTGCGGTAGGGAAGGGAATGCCACCATTATTATCATAAGTCCAATATAGAACCCCTCAACGCAGGGTCCTCCCTTCTTTGGTGAATTCCATGACACAACAACAATGGCACGATGTGACTTCTGAAGACACTTATCTCACGCTCGAGACCCAGCCTGAAGGGTTGACTGCTTCTGAGGTTGAAGTTCGACGTGCTAAATATGGTGAAAACAAGCTTCAAGAACCTGAAAAAACACCAGCATGGCTGCGTTTCCTCTCCCAATACAACGATCCACTCAATTATCTTCTCATCGGTGCTGCTCTTGTCGCACTTTCGATCCACCCGGATCAACCCGGGGACGCTATTTTCATTTTTTCAGTCCTCACGGCAAATGCAGTGTTCGGATTTTGGCAAGAAGGGCAAGCAGAACAGGCGATGGATTCACTCAAACAAATGGCAGTTTCAAGTTGTATTGTTGTTCGTGATGGTGTTGAGCAAGAGGTGCCTACACCCCTCTTGGTTCCCGGCGACGTGGTCAAACTCGAGGAGGGCATCAATGTACCAGCAGACGTACGCGTGGTCGAGTCATATCAATGTAAAATCGATGAATCATCGCTGACTGGTGAATCTGACAGCATTAAGAAAACGACTGCACCGCTTCCTACCGAAGCATTGCTTGCTGACAGAAATAACATGGCTTACATGGGCACCAGTGTGGCCACTGGACGCGCTGTCGGCATTGTGGTCAACATTGGAATGAACACAGAACTTGGCCGGATTGCTAGTGACATTGTCGGTTCAGAGTCTCCTAAAACTCCACTTGAGCATAAACTCGAATCTCTTGGTAAATTTTTGGGGATTGTAGCGCTTGTGGTAGCGGTGCTCATGGTCGCCATCAAGATGATGATTGCTTATGGCGATCCGACAGCCGATTTGCGAGAGGTTGCGGTTGAACAATTCATCGTAGCTATTGCCATCTTCGTTGCCATTGTTCCTGAAGGCTTGCCAATTATCCTCGTTATTACGCTCGCGCTTGGCATGCGGAACATGGCAAAACACAAAGCGATTATTCGACGGATGAAGGCTGTCGAAACGCTTGGTTCCACGACTGTCATTTGCTCTGACAAAACCGGTACGCTCACCAAGAACCAAATGACAGCACGCCAATTGACCACTACGGATGGTACATTTACCATCTCAGGTGAGGGCTTCAAACCAAAAGGTGAACTCTCTTACAACGGAAAAACGGTCACTGGTGAGGAACTCTCAGGCTACCAAAGCGATCTTGCCTTCCGTCTCTCTGCTGCGTGCTTAAGCCTGTGTCACAATTCTCAAATTTCCAAAGTGGACGGGCAATGGCAGGCGCTTGGCGACCCAACAGACTCAGCATGTGCTGTTCTCGGATGGAAAATCAATGGTGATGTGAAAAAATTCGCTCAACGGCATTCGCGGCTCCATGAATTCTTTTTCGACACCAACAGGAAGCGGATGTCGGTGATTCATGACTATGAAGGCGAACGCTGGGTTTTTTCGAAAGGTGGTGCCGGTGGATATGTTTCTCTTGTGAATTGGAAAATCAAGGACGGAGAAATCGTTCCTATTGAGGATGCAGACTTCGATCTAGCCTCCGAGGCCAACAAGGACATGGCAGGACAAGCAATGCGCGTTATCGCGCTCTGTGCACGTCGTCTTGATGAGGATGAAGACATAGAGGACATCAAAACAGTTGAATCAAGCTTCATTTTCCTAGGTCTCGTTGGCATCATGGACCCGCCCCGAGCGGAAGTGAAAGACGCCATTGAAGTGTGTCAGCGTGCTGGAATCCGAGTGAAAATGATCACTGGTGATCAACAATACACTGCGGAAGCCATTGGTCGTGAGTTGAACATTACTGAAGGTGGCATACCACCAGTCAACGGCAATGCCTTGGCGGATTTTGACGATGAACAATTGAGTGAAGCATCGGCTCAAGCATCCATCTTCTCCAGAGTCACACCTGAACAGAAAATGCGGATTGTCTCATCCCTCCAAGACCAAGGGGAAATTGTAGCCATGACCGGAGATGGTGTCAATGACGCACCCGCATTGTCGCGTGCCAACATCGGTATCGCAATGGGCATCGCAGGTACAGACGTAGCAAAAGACGCAGCAGACATGGTGCTTCAAGATGACAACTTTGCCAACATTGTCCATGCTGTTGAAGAAGGGCGTAAAATTTACCAGAACATACGTAATTTCGTGCGTTACCAAGTCTCTACGAACGTCGCTGCTGTTGCTTTAATCATCATTTCTACCTTCTTGTTCGGCTGGAATTTACCCTTGACCGCGACACAAATTCTTGTGATCAACATCCTGATGGATGGTCCCCCCGCAGTCGCCCTTGGTGTTGAGAAAAACCACGGGGATGTCATGAATCAACCACCGCGTCCAGTCAATGAAGGCATGCCTAATTTCAGAGACATCACCCTGATCTTCTACCTTGGTGCTGTGATGGTCACTGGGACGCTGATTGTCTTCTTCCTCGCAGGTGGTGGAGTGGGCACTTGTGAGATTCACCCGCTGCAAACCGAAGCAGAGGCTCCATTCGATGTCGCCCAGTGTGAACTTGGTGAGCGAATGGGAGATGAAGCCAGCGAAGAACAACTCGCCGCTATACAGGCCTCAGAAACAAATAACGAGGAATTGTTTCAACACGCTCAAACCATGACGTTCTCGGTGTTCATTGTCTATCAACTGTTTAACGTGATGAATTGCCGAAGCAATAGAGAAAGTGCGTTTAAACTTGGTTTGTTTTCAAATCAATGGATCAATTATGCCTTTTTATTCTCGCTCGGATTGCTGATGTTCTTTGTTCAACTTGCAGAACACAGTATCCCATTCACCACTCTACTTGTGGGTGACTTGATGTCAACGACGGTGTTATCTGCAACGGATTGGGCGATTATTTTCGCCGTATCTGGTTCTGTTTTTGTCATCGATGAGTTCAGAAAATTCATCGTCAACTCGAACTTCTTCACGCCAGGTTCTCAGTGATTTCCCCCCATGGGTCCATCCACATCTTCAAGAATGCATCAAGGTAGGGCGGTGTATGTCAGCATGGACATCATCGCGGTTTGACGCTGGTTCAAACCAAGATTGGCAACAGCGCCTGACAGAATCACTTCAGCAAAGTTCCCACTGGAGCGAGGCCATTCAACCGGTCGTCGCAAAATTGGCCGCTGGCAAGTCACTCTCATTGGAAGACGGACTCACCCTCTACAACCACCCAAACCTCAGTGAAGTGGGCCGCCTAGCCCATGAGGTCCGAACCGCACGCTTCGATGACAAGGCATTTTTCAACAGCAACGTCCATGTTAACCAAACCAATGTTTGCGTGTTAGCCTGTAAATTCTGTGCCTTTCGCAGAAGTAAAAAGGCACAAGATGCGTACGCAATGGAAGTCGATGCATACCTCGAAGACCTCGGTCAGTATGCCGAAGTTGTGGATGAAGTCCACTCTGTTGGAGGCCTACATCCGGATTGGGGCATTGATCATTACGAGGAACTTTTTCGCGCTACAAAAGCAAGGTTCCCCCACATTACGATCAAAGCCCTCACCGCTGTTGAAATTAAACATATTTCGCAACTTTCCGACCTTTCATACACTCAAACACTCCAGCGGTTGAAGAACGCCGGCTTGGGTTCATTGCCAGGCGGTGGGGCGGAAATTCTGGACGATGACGTCAGGGCCATTATCTGCAACGGAAAAGAAAGTTCGCAAGAATATCTGGATATCCACAGGTCGGCCCACGAAGTCGGTCTTTCCACAAACTGCACCATGCTTTTTGGGACCATCGAAACGCTCAAACAACGAGTGGAACACATGATCTCATTGCGCGAACTTGCTTCGGATACGGGTGGATTCCAGTGCTTTGTGCCCTATCCTTTCCTACCGGATGACACTCGCCTGCCCGAAGCACAATTAGCGACGGGAAGTGAGATTCTACGAACCATTGCAGTTTCTCGTCTTATGCTTCATTCGATCCCTCACATCAAGGCCTACAGGATGAACATCGGCGATGAGCTGGCTGAACTCGCTCTCCAATTTGGCGCTGATGATATTGATGGGACCGTTCAGAAGGAATCAATCATGCATTTGGCAGGATCAACAACACCATTGGATCATGACCGGTATCAATTATCTCGTTTGATCAAAGATGCAGGGTGTGTCCCAATTCAAAGAAACACCACTTACGAACGGTTTGAAATCTATGTTGCACCTGAACCAAAACGACGCAAAAGATTGCAAGTCATACAGGAGTAGATGCTCAAATGCAAGTCGCTCAATCCCCCCAATGGAAGCGAATCATCGGTCGCGTGGCCTTCCTTAATTGCGATCCACTTTTCTACGGCCTTGGTGATGAATGGCAAGTTCTACCCGCTCCACCTTCATGGCTTACTGGTCACCTCTTGAGAAGAGATTGCGTCTTAGCCCCAATTCCTGCAGCAGACTATGCGCGACATGCAGATGAACTGGTTCTGGTCCCCGAAATCGGGATTTGCAGTAAAGGAGAAGTTGGAAGTGTTTTGGTGTTCGGCGATATGCCCCTCTCAACCATGAAAAGCATCGCATTACCCACAGATTCAATGACATCCGTCGCACTCCTCAAGTACATTCTGAAACAGGAACAACTGGAGCCACACACTCACTTAATGGGGCCTGATTTGACCACCATGCTTTCGGAATGTGATGGAGCCCTTCTCATTGGCGACCGTGCTTTGGAGGAAGCCAAGAAACAACCGGAACGCGTTCAGCTCGATTTGGGCCAAGCATGGTTGAATCGAACTCAAAAGCCAATGGTTTTCGGCGTCTTCGCTGCCAGAAAGGACACACCAATAGAAGATGTACAAGCAGCCCAGGAAGCCTTGCTTCATCGCCTTTCACATTTTGAAACTGACCCTGTCACAAGAAAGGCAGTTATCGAATGGTCGATGTCTAAATCAGACCTCAAATATGAACGATTGAATCGTTACTTTGGAGAGGTGTTCAATCGTTTAGATCCTGAACATATTCAAGGATTAGAACAATTTTTGGTCGATGCTTGCAATCTTGCTGAAGGTTCTTCATTCGCTTGGTGAAGATTCTTCATCTTTATCGGCTTGAGTCACGACCCTTCTCGTTTTCCGCTTCGTCGTTTCACTGCCCTTGACCACTCGTTTTTTGCTGGTTGATCTTTTCTGAACAGGAGGCTCTCCTCCTCCATCCAAACGCTTTCTTTTCACCTTTGTAATTGGGCCATCTCTGGTAGTGGATGGGTTCACTTTCCTACGTTTTGTTGATTGAACTGGGTGGTTGGTTGTTGTGTCCGGCACAGGAGGTTTTGATTCGACTAGGTTTTCAGTTTCGGTTTCAACATTGGATGCCTCGTTCAAAGTTATTTTCTCAGGTTGCGCGCTTGCTTCAGCCTCTTCTTCCTCGGAACTAGGCTCATCGTCATCATCTTCATCAAAGATGTTGAGATCCATTCCCATTGTATTTTTAGTCCTCAATACGAGTAAAATGCCTCCTCCAAGGAAGCCAAGGACAACGACAAAGAGAATTGGATAGTCAGCGAATAAATTCACTCCTTTTTGTGTCAGGGTTGGTTCTTCAACAACTCGCTCTTCCAATGTAAGTTCCAAAGGAGATTCTGTTGTCCACCAAGGTGATAATTCGACATCATTTGCTCCGTTTGCAGATAGCACAACATGAATGGGATGCATTTCTGCAAGATGGGCCAATGACGCATCAGTGGCTACAGTTTGCTCTTTGAAGGTAACTGTCAACGGGAACGCCGGTGAGGAGGACAGGTTGAAGGAAATAGTGTATTCAACACCGATATGAGTTTTGAAATCATTTTGCGCTCGAAGCGTCATGCCTTCGCTCACAGCACAAGTGACGATCCCACCTTCTAATTGGCCTTCAGAAAGCATCAATGAATCTTTCCACTGTTCGAGGATTCTTGTCTCATCGTGGTTGGCACAAACGGAGCGGGCAAATAATTCGGTTTCGCTCACGCTGAGTTGAGCATCCTCAATAACAGATATTCTCGACATATTTCTGATAGAGGATGAAAGGACGATATCTAATTTGATTCTGTCATTGATGGTCATGTGCGTGGCGTTCATTTGAATCGTAAGTGAACGCATGTGATCTTCGTGAGGCGAGCGTGAACAATCAGTGTCCATCTCGACGCAGTAGGTGTCCCACTGATCAAAGATCGCATCACCATCGTCGTCATCATCAAGGGAATCAGGGATGCCATCGCCGTCGAGGTCGGCACCGGCCACACCCATCCCTTCGGGTATAGAATGGCTGCCGTACCCGGCTAAGTGAAGGGTATTGGTCGCTGCATAGAATTCTTGGACTAATCCAAATTGGTTTTCAATCGTTGCAACATCGAGCACCTGATGAGCCATAGAAGTTGCTTCCACTTGTTCAAACGTAGAGGCATCCAGGGTCAGCAATCGCGGTTCATCTCCGTTCTCGGTCAAATGAATGTAGCTTCCCTCGTGAGACCATGACATGCCGCCTCCAGAAGTGAATTGAGTGCTTTGTAATGCACCACCGGCAAAGGAAAAGGTGTTCAATGCTCCATCTATCGTAAGCGATGCTATGCGTGTGTCGGTTGGATCAAAGGAGCATGCTTTGAGTTCATTGCCAAACTCCCATTTTTTGGTTGTTGACGTACCATCGCTGTTCCACATAACCATTCGCCCAGATTCATCTCCGCTGATGATGTGGCCACCATTGCTCGTGAACCCAACACATGTCACGTCCGTGTTATGTTCACCAATCAAACTCCGCTCAATTTCCATATCGGAAATACGAATCAAATCAATGCCATTATTGGCGTTTGGAACAGCGAGCAACAGACCATCTGGGGACCAAGCAATGTCCACTGGCCGAGCGTTTGCAGCTTGCTGCTTTGAGGTCAGCGTCATGCTTTGAACATCAAATAATTGAATGGTGTCGACCTTTGTTTCAGAACCTGATATTGCAATGGCCAATAGAGAACCATCTGGCGAAAATTCCAGCGACTGAACAGGCCGATCCACATCGATAATCTCAATCAACGACAAATTTTCGAGCCACATAATGGCCATGTGGTCATCGTAACCGCTCGCTAGGTATATCTGGTCAGAATCAATGGTTAATGCAGAAGATCCGTCAGTGGCCTCCACGGTGGTGGCACCAGTGAACGATATGGTTGACGCGCTCGAGGCCACCGGCATTGAAAGCATCACCAACAGCATGCATGCAATGCAACCAATTGTCTTGACCCCCAAACAATGACTCCCCTTATGCATGGATGAATCAATCAACACTGAAAACAAATCGGTGAGTGCGTCACAGATGTCGGAATTGTCCAACTCAGGAATAAAGAGCGGTTGGTTCATCAAGGACGCGCCTGTCGAACCTCCATGGTGGCTCAGTTACCCCTCGATGAAAACGGCAACAAAATTGTTCGAATTGGTCACTCTCCCGACCCAGATGACGCATTCATGTTCCACGCCATGACAACCGGGGCCTTTCCAACTCCAGGATACAATTTTGTCCACGAGTTGCAAGACATCGAAACCCTCAACCACCGTGCAATGAATTGCGACCTCGAAGTTTCAGCAGTTTCCATCCACGCTTTCCCGGAAATTTCCGAGAACTATGCTTTGATGAATTGTGGTGCATCGATGGGTGAGGGCTACGGCCCAATGGTTGTTTCAATGCAAGGTGCAAGCGAGTCAGATGTTCGAAGCAATGTCATCGCGGTTCCGGGCCTGAAAACCAGTGCCTACATGGGATTGCGTTTAGCTTGGGGAGATTGTGAAGTTGCGGTTGTTCCTTTTGATGAAATCATCCCCCGAGTCCTCGATGGAACTTACTTGAGCGGCCTCATCATTCACGAAGGCCAACTGACCTATGTTGAACACGACCTTCATGTCCATATTGACCTCGGCGTTTGGTGGAACGAGCGAACGGGTGGTTGGCCAATGCCGCTCGGTGGAAATGTCGTCCGAAGAGATCTCGGTTCAAAAGCAATGGAAGACATTACCATGTACACCAAAATGAGCATCGAATATGCTCTGAAATCACCTGCTGAGGCACTTGAATTCGCCAAGAAGTGGGGCAGAGGAATTGACGACGAAACCAATAAGGAATTCGTGAGCATGTACGTTAACGACCGTACAATCGACTACAAAAAAGAAGGTCGTGCTTCCATTCGTCAATTCATCAGCGAAGGACAAGAACTCGGTCTGATTGACAAAACCTTCAATCCTGCAGAGATGCAATTTATCGGCTCTAATGAGTCCTGAGTGGTGATTCGTATGGCTGAAAGGGCGCCGGGAGTGAGCCAATATGGCTCGGTCGACCCTGCCCCTCCGCAGAACACAGGCACGCTTGATGAGTGGTCGTCTCTCCTCATGGATGAAACGGCACCAATGTTCCAACGAATGCGAACAGTGTTCTCCCTTCGCAACGACGGATCTGACGAAGCATGTTTAGCGTTGTGCGGGGCATTCATATCCAGCAGTGCATTGTTGCGTCACGAATTGGCGTATGTGCTTGGCCAAATGCAAAACCCCACTGCCCTACCAACCCTTATTGAAAGGCTCAGCGACGATCAGGAACATATCATGGTTCGTCACGAAGCTGCCGAAGCGATGGGAGCCATTGGTGACCCGAGCGTGATGCATGTGCTTGAAGCCCACCTCGATGATGCAAATCCGGAAGTTGCAGAATCTTGCGAAGTCGCCCTTGATTTGCTTCAGTGGTGCAAGTCACCACAGTGGGAAGAAACCAGTTGGTAGGTTTAACGAGGCTCAAGTTCAAAGACTTGAGCGTACACAGCGGAAACAAGGGGACAGCAATGCCACACGAACACATCACCCTCGCTCAAGCACCAAACGGTGAAATTGGCCCACGCTGCGAAATATGCGGCGTCCGCCTTACTTTTGGCAATGCTATGGTTGTTGGCAAGTTCTACATGTGCTGGGAACATTACGTTGAATCAACCGGTGCAGACACCGCAACATCAGTCGGAGAAGCGGAAGCACGGTTCTGGATGACCAACGAATAAGCGCCCTCAGTGTTCAAGAACCCTCGTCCTTTCAGTTGATTGGAGGGACTTTATTGGCAACAGGTTGGGCTAGGTTTGCACATCGATTTGGCGCCTACTATCGAAGTTCGGATTTTTGGACACCTCCGCGCATGAAAACCAGAGAATGGATGTTCATTCC